>Ga0308160_10000099_pt1 | contig 253072 bp, 215 predicted proteins | sample PhyFR1_FD_201036 | JGI IMG/M metagenome (GOLD analysis project Ga0308160, IMG submission 201036) | Phyllosphere microbial communities from UC Gill Tract Community Farm, Albany, California, United States - DLSLF.R1 | ecosystem: Host-associated > Plants > Phyllosphere > Unclassified | place...
ATCCAGCATCTGCGCCTGCATCGCTTACTGCTACATTATTTAAGGTTACATTTCCGGTATTTTTAACCACGATGGTATAATTGATCACATCGCCCGCTTTGCTACCCGTATTATCGGCTACTTTGGTTAAAGCCATAGCAGCATTTGGCGTAATCGTTACCACCGTTGCATCATCAACAGCTGGTGTAGTCGGATCATCTGATTTAGGGTTTATAACTGTATTGCCTTTCGGATCAGCACCTGCTACCGAAGCCTGGTTGCTGTAACTTCCATTATCGATTTCAGCTTGTGTTAAAGTATGTTTAGCCGTTATAGTTGCCAAAGCATTTGGCGCTAAGCTTACAATACTTGCAGGAATGATTGATCCACCATCTGCACCTGCATCGCTTACTGCTACATTTGCTAAAGTTACGTTACCAGTGTTCTTCACCACGATGGTATAATTGATTACATCGCCCGCTTTGCTGCCTATATTATCAGCTACTTTGGTTAAAGCCATAGCAGCGTTTGACATGATCGTTACTACCGTTGCATCATCAACCGCTGGCGTAGTTGGATCGTCTGATTTAGGGTTAGTAACTGTATTGCCTTTCGGATCTGTACCCGAAACTGATGCCTGGTTGCTGTAACTTCCGTTATCGATTTCAACCTGTGTTAAAGTATGTTTAGCCGTTACAGTCGCTGTTGCATTTGGCGCTAAGCTTGCAATACTTGAAGGAAGGATTGATCCAGCATCTGCACCTGCATCGCTTACTGCTACATTTGCTAAAGTTACGTTACCAGTGTTCTTCACCACGATGGTATAATTGATTACATCGCCAGCTTTGCTTCCCGTATTATCGGCTACTTTGGTTAAAGCCATAGCAGCATTTGGCGTAATCGTCACCACCGTTGCATCATCAACAGCTGGCGTATTCGGATCATCTGATTTAGGATTTGCAACTGTATTGCCTTTCGGATTTGTACCTGCTACCGAAGCCTGGTTGCTGTAACTTCCGTTATCGATTTCGGCTTGTGTTAAAGTATGTTTTGCCGTAACAGTTGCCGAAGCATTTGGCGCTAAGCTTATCATACTTGCAGGAAGGATTGATCCAGCATCTGCGCCTGCATCGCTTACTGCTACATTATTTAAGGTTACATTTCCGGTATTTTTAACCACGATGGTATAATTGATCACATCGCCCGCTTTGCTACCCGTATTATCGGCTACTTTGGTCAGACTCATCGAAGGATTCGGTACAATCGTTGCTATTGTAGGATTATCATTGCTTTCATCTGTACCAGATTTATCCGAAATGTTCGGACCAATTGCCGGACTTGCCGTGACTTCTGCAGAGTTAGCATAAGTTCCTGCATCTATATCCGATTGACTTAATACATGGCTGGCCGTAATGGTAATGCTTGCGCCAGGTGCCAATTGACTAATTGAACCGCCAGAAACAATTGCATTTACATCCGTTACCACCAAATTGCTAAGGGTAACATTACCAGTATTTTTAACTGTAAGGTTATAATTTAAGGTTTGTTCTGCCTGATTTGGAACTGTTCCAACCACCGTTTTAACTAAAGTTACAGCCGACGCTGGGACAATTTGAACTATTGTTGGCAAATCGTCAGTCGCGGTTATTCCGGAAAGATCACTTACTTCTGAGGCATCCGGTGCTTTTGATGATATCGATGCACTGTTGCTAAAACTTCCTTTATCCACGTCGGCCTGTGTAACCGTATGTTTTGCAGTTACTTTAACGTTCGCTCCAGCTGCCAATGTAGCAATGGTTACCGGATTAATGCTTCCTGCATCAGCCCCCTGATCTTCGATCACCAGATTACTTAATGCAGCGGTTCCCGTATTGTTTATATTCAGTTCATAATTAATGACATCACCTGCTTTTGTTACGGTATTCAAAGCTGTTTTTACCATGGTCAGCGATGAACGGTAAACCGAGGTAGAAACTGAAGAAGTTGCTGTTGAAGCACCAGTTTCTGATGGCTGTGCAGTTACTGAGTTCAAAATTATGCCATCAAAAGCTGTTGGAATTTCGCCTCTCACATTAATATTTATTTCGTTTGCAGCACCTGCGGGAAGATTTGCGGTTAGGTTAATATTTCCACTTCCACTTATTGCAGAAGTTGTTGCTGCGCCGCTATTTTGAACCGTCCAGTTAACATTGGTAAGCGCAACTGGTGCAATATCTGCTATCGATAGGTTCAGCGCATCGCCTGCACCTTCATTTACAACACTGATCAGGTAACTGATTTTATTGCCAGATCTCAGTTCCGCTGGTCCGCCTTTGGTAACTTTAATAATTGGCTGCCTGTTTACTGCAGTGATCACTGGTGTTGAATTAACCACCGCACCTGTTTCAGCCGGCGTAACGCTTGCCGTATTACTAATGTTTCCGTTAAAGGCTGGCGAAACAACACCTTTAATATCGATCACAATACGATCTGCCGGGGTTGCCGGTAAATTTGCATTAACCGAAATATTATTTCCCGTACCCTGTTGGGCTGATAAAATTGCGGCAGTACCTTCAGCAGTTGCTCTCCATTCTACATTGCTGATTTCAGTCGGAACCAAATCTGCAATTGCGGCATTTAATGCGGTACTCGGACCATTGTTTTTAACTACAACCTGGTAGTTTATTATTGTACCTGCTGATACATTGGCAGGTCCGCTTTTGGAGATCACCAAATCTACAGCAGGTGTAACTGTGGTAGATGCAGTACTCTGCGAAGGTTGAATACCAGGCTCAGCCGGCGATGCCGTTGCGGTATTCACCAAAGTATTTTTAAATAACGGGTTAATGGTTCCGCTGATGATTACATCAATACTTCCATTTGCAGGGATATTTGCAGTTAATGAAACGTTGTTTCCAGATCCTGTAGCACCCGATGTTACAGTTGCACCATTTGTGGTTGTACTTGTCCAGCTTACATTTTGAACATTACCCGGCACCGCATCAGTTAAGAGGGTTCCTAATGCATCAGAAGGGCCTGCATTACTTAATTTAAGTGTATAAGTGATGCTGCTTCCGCCTGAAGAAATCGTTGGGGCAGATTTGGTCAACAATAAACCTGGTGTCTGTTTAACTGTTGTTACAGCCGGATTAGAAGTTACCGGATTGTTGCCGGGTTCAGACGGCGTAACTGTTGCTGTATTTGAAACCGTTCCAATAGCGTTTGAAGCTAAAGTACCATTAATGGTTACGTAAATTTTTCCACCTGCCGGAATGTTCCCGGTTAAAGATAATGTATTTCCGCTACCTGTTCCATTAGCAGTAACCAAAGCACCGCCAGAAACAGTTGTTGCCCATGAAGCATTTAGAATAGTTGCCGGGATTTGATCTGTAATTACCGCAGCTGCTGCATTACTCGGTCCACTGTTGCCTACCTCTATAACATAAACCACCGGCTGCCCCGCACTTAACGTTAATGGTGCAGATTTTGCAATGGTAAGGTTGGTTAACTTGCTTACTGCAGTGCTCACCTCAGGAGAAGAAACCGTTGGGTTTGTTCCAATTTTAGCGCTTGCAGTATTTCTAATGGTGCCTGCAAAATCAGGATTGATGGTTCCCGTAACATCAACGGTTACAGCCGCCCCTACCGGAATATTTGCACTTAAGGTAACATTACCCGTACCGCTTGCAGTACTTGTAATAACCGCTGAAGTGCCATTGTTTGAAGCCGTCCACTGTGCTCCTGTAATTTCAGCCTGAATTAAATCGGTAATATTTACAGCAGTTGCATCACTCGGGCCAGTATTATCTACCTTGATTTTATAGGTTACCTGGCTACCCGCATTTGCTGTAGATGGCCCGGTTTTTTGCACCACCAATGTTGCCGTACTTACCACATCTGTACTTACCAATGAGGTATTATTGGCTGTATTGTAATCGGTAACTGTAGCCGGTAAGGTAACGGTAGCACTATTGGTAAGCGGACCTAACATCGCATTTGCAGGTACTTTTCCATTTATCGTGATGGTGATAAAATTCCCTTGTCCACCGCCAATGTTCCCTGTTAATTGTACAGCATTACCTACCCCATTTGGTGTAGAAGTAATGGTGGCATTACCAGTTGCCACTGCACTCCAGGTTACGTTAGTCAGCAATGCATTTACATTATCGTTAACTACAACATCATCAACATCTACAGAGCCATTATTATACACATTTACAGTATAAGTAATATTTTCTCCTGCTGATATGCGTTGCGGACCCGCTTTAATCACTGCAATATCTGTAGAGCGGTTTACGCTTGTGGTTACCGAACTTTCTTTAACCTGACCGGAGGTTGCTTCTGCCTTGTTGGTGAAAGAAGAACCAGCAGTTTGCTTAATGATACCGTTTACGGTAATTAATATACTGTTGTTTCCGGCAGGAATATCGCCAACGGTTAAAATGTTATTGGTAGTACCCGAAGAGGCAGAACCTGATTTAATTACCGCTCCGCCATTTACCTGGGCAGTCCAGTTTAATACCTGCACATCATTTGGTACATTATCTACAATAAATGCATCGGTAATATCGCCCGCACCTGTATTTTTAATTAAAATGGTATAGGTAATCTGGTCGCCAACGTTTGCGTTTGCAGGACCTGATTTGGCGATGGTGAAGTTCGGGTCGTTATCTATAATGGTATTGAAGGTTGAAGTATTATTGCCCGGTTCAGGATCGCTGATACCTGCTGCAACTGTTGCTGTAGCCGTATTGGAGATAGAAGTACCATTCAATAACGAAGCACTAACCGTACCTTTTATTTTGATTTCAATTACGCCCGTTACAGGTGCAATATCGGCCGTTAAATTTATATTTCCGCTGCCAGAAGCTACACTAACGCCTGAGCCTGAAGTGGCCGTTGCCGTCCATGTTACCGAACCCGAATTTATCGAAGCTGGCAAAGCATCAACAATCCTTGTTCCAATTGCACTACTTGGTCCCTGGTTGGTAATCCGTAGAGTATAATTAATTTCCTCTCCTGCTTTGGCATTTGCCGGACCAGATTTTACAATCCTTACATTCGCCTTACGTGCAATATTGGTCACAACAGCAGCACTTGCAGGGCTCGGATCGGTGACGCCAAGCGGCGGAACAGCAGTTGCAGTGTTGGTTAATGTTGCTCCTGCAAAGGCCGGATCAATTGTGCCGGTAAGTGTAATAATTACTTTATCCGTTCCGCCTGCTTTTAGTGCTGCGTTCAGGTTAATATTGCCCGATCCACTGTTTACATCTGTGGTTGCTGTACCGCTAGTTGCAACAGTCCAGCTGGCATTGATGATTCCAGTAGGAAGCTGATCGCTGATTACGGCGCCAATAACATCACCGGGGCCCTGATTTTCTACCGTTATGGTATAAGTGGCCTGTTCGCCCGCAAAAAGATTTGAAGGGCCGGTTTTCGCAATTCTTAAATCAGCTTGTTTGCTAACTGCTGTGGTTGTAGTATTAGAGTTTACAGTTGGGTTACCGCTTTCCACCGGGATCACAGCTGCCGTATTGCTTAAAGTATTTCCGGTAAAGGCCGGGTTCAGTTTTCCGGTGATTTGCACCAGAACGGTATTCGCATCACCCACCGGAAGATTGGCTTTTACATTTAAGGTATTTCCGGTTCCTGTTGCCCCAAAAGTTATGTTTGCTGCTCCATTGGCAACAGCCGTCCAGCTTACATTTTGAATCTCAGCCGGAATAACATCTGTAATATTTGCATTGAGGGCATTACTTGGCCCTGTATTTTTGACCAGTAAAGTATAATTTACAACCTCTCCTGCATTTAAAGATATAGGAGCAGATTTCACAATAGAAATGTTGCTCTTGTTAGAAATTACAGTATTTACTGTATTCGAATTTACAGTTATTCCGGTTTCAACAGGGCTTGCTGTTGCGGTATTGGCAATAGTAGTATTTACTTGTGCCGCCGGGATAGTTCCTTTTACAGTAATCTGGATTTTATTGGCATTGCCAACCTTAAGGTTACCGGTAAGGCTTATATTTCCAATACCCGAAGTGTTTCCAACTGTAGAGGTACCCAAAGCTGCTGCCGACCATGATACATTGGTTAAAGCGGCAGGAACAACATCTGCAATCGCAATATTATCTGCGTTAGATGGTCCGGCATTTACAACATCTATAACATAAGTTACTGTTTCTCCTGCATTGGCAGTAGCAGGACCTGTTTTAATTAAACTCACCGAAGGTATTTTATTCACCTGAGTAGTAATGGTGTTGGATGTTTTTGCAACTGCTCCTGTTTCGGTAGGTGTTACCGTTGCCGTATTAACTAAGTTGGCGTTTGCCGATGGATTTACGGTACCATTGATGGTTACTGCAATCTCATTACCGGCACCTGCTGGTAAATTACCCACCAGGCTGATGGCATTACCCGTTCCGGTGGCTGCACCGTTTATTGAAGCTGTTCCACTTGTTACAGCCATCCAGGTTACATTTTGAATGTCAGATGGAACATTATCCGTAATTATTGCTAAATCTGCATTGGCAGTAGCTGTATTCTTAATTTTTAAAGTATAACTGATGTTCTGTCCTGCACTTATTGTGGCCGGACCTGTTTTTTCAATGGCCAAAACAGGGATTTTCTGTACAGCCGTACTTACTGATGATGATTTCGGAACGGTACCCGTTTCAGCAGGTGTTGCCGTTGCGGTATTGTTCAAAGTGCCATTATAAGCTGCGCTCACTTTACCGGTGATGGTCAGCACAATTTTATTTGCTGCACCTGCCGGAATATTTCCAGTAAAGGTGATATTATTTCCGGTTCCCGAAGCAGCGCCATTTAAGCTTGCTGCTCCAGATGGCGTAGCTGTCCAGTTTACTGCCGCTATCTCCGGCGAAACCAAATCTTTAATTTCCAGGTTTTGTGCATCCGCTGTGCTGGTATTCAATACTTCTACACTGTAGGTAATGTTGGCACCAGAAATAACCGATGAAGGTGCATTTTTAGTAATCGATACCGCCGGAACCCTATTGATTGCAGTAGTTACAGTAGATTGCGGCGATGCACTGTTTAATTCAGTTGCCATTACATTGGCCGTATTCGTAATATTTCCATTGTAGGATGCACTTGCTTTGCCGTTAACTGTAATTACTACTTTATTGCCTGCCCCTGCCGGAATATTTACAACTGTTTGCAAGGTGTTTCCACTACCTGTACCGCCACTAATTATGGTTGCTGTGCCTTGTACTGCTGTTGTCCATGTTGGGTTCAACACTTCTGCAGGGATTAAATCGACAATTTTAGCATTTAACGCATCACTCGGACCTGTATTTCCAACTTCGATGGAATAAGTGATGTTTGTTCCGGAAACAACAGCAGAAGGACCATTTTTAGCAATGGTTAAACCCGATTTAGTAATAACAGCTGTAATTACTTCGTTTGAAGTAACAGGAACAACACCCGCTTCTGAAGGGGTAACGGTTGCGGAGTTAACCATATTACCCAGTACGCCTGAATTTACTTTTCCGGTTATGTTAATTTGTACGGTACTGTTCGCATTAAAATTACCTGTTAAGCTTAAGGCATTGCCCGTTCCGGTTGCGCCGGCAGTAACATTTGCGGTACCATCAGTTACATTGCTAGTCCAGCTTACATTGCTGATACCTGAAGGAATATTATCGGTAATAACGGTATTCGCACTATTTGATGGCCCGGTGTTCCTTACCGTAATGGTATAGGCAATGTTATTGCCTGCAATTACACTAGCCGTACCACTTTTACTGATGGTAAACACAGGTTTACTGTTGATATTGGTTACGGCTTGCGCAGTAACAGGCGTGCTGCCCGTTTCTTGCGGTGTTGCAATTGCCGTATTGGTTAATGCACCGGTAAAATCTGGTTTTACGGTTCCCGATACATTTAAAATCACTTTGTGTTGTGCACCCGCCGGAACATTGGCAATCAGGTTTACCGAATTGCCTGTACCTGTTGCGCCGCTGGTGATAGTTGCAGCTCCCTGAATTTGGCTGGTCCAGCTTACATTGGTTAAGCCTGCCGGAACATTATCCGCAATTTGTACCCCAGTGGCATTACTTGGTCCGTTATTGCCTACTTCAATTTTATAGGTCACTGTTTCTCCGGCAGCAGCCGATGAAGCACCCGCTTTAGAAATTACAATTCCAGATGAACTGGTAACATTTGCATTAACAGAGGAATTACTGCCCGCACCCTGTGGCTCTGCCGGCACTACTGCAGCGGTGTTATTTATGCTTCCGGTAGCCGCCGGATTTAAAGTTCCAATAATGTTTACATTAATAAAGTTAGCAGCATTACCTGCCGGAATATTTGCTTTTACCAATACTGCGTTTCCACTACCCGATACACCGGTAACCACCGTAGCATCTCCGTTTGGAACGGCTGTCCAGCTTACATTTTCTACTGCTGCCGGTACAGCATCAGTAATTGAAGCGTTTATGGCATCGCTGCTTCCGGTATTTAGAATTTTAAGGGTATAATTTACAGTTGCACCCGCCGTTAAGCCTGAAGCACCTGATTTGGTTATCGCTAAAACTGGTTTTTTAACAATTGTGGTATTATCTGTAGCCTCATTATTGCTTATAGCAGGATCTGTTATTCCTGCTGGTGCAGTTAAAGTAGCCTTATTTACGAGGGTACCTGTTGCATTTGCAGCCACTTTACCGGTAATGGTTAAAGTTGCACTTTGTGTATTGGCTAAAGTTAAACCTATCCAGTTGCCTGTGGCGGCATCATAGGTACCAGAAGATGCGTTATAAGCTGATGCCGTAAAGCCAGCTGGCAAAGCATCAGTCACTTTTAAAACATCGGCAGCATTCATTGCGCTAGTGCCTTTATTGGTTACCGTAATGGTATAAGTTAAAGTTTCGCCGGCAATAGCTGGTTTTGGCGAAGCCGTTTTTGTGATTTCAAAATCGATCTGACGGTTAACAATTGTATTTTCGGTGGCCGTATTGTTATTGATGTTGTTATCGGTTGTGCCTGCCGGAGCCGTTACACTTACCGTATTGCTCAATGTGCCCGTTGCATTCGCCGCCACGGTACCCACAATAACCAATGTGGCATTTTGGCCCTGGCTTAAGGTTAAGCCCGTCCAGTTTCCGGTATTTTTATCAAAAGTACCTGTTGAAGGCGTAAAAGTTGAAGCTGCATAACCTGCCGGCAAGTTTTCGTTTATTTTTACAATATCACCTGCCAATAAAGCTGAAGGTCCGTTGTTGCTTAAAGTGATGGTATAAGTTAAACTGTTGCCTGCAATTACGGGTTTTGGACTGGAAGTTTTGGTAATTCCCAAATCTAGCACCCTATTAATTGTAGTATTATCTGTTTTACTGTTATTTATTAAGTTTGGATCAGAAATGGTAGCCGGAACCGCAACAGAAACATTATTACTCAATGTTCCGCTGGTATTTGCAGCCACATTACCGGCAATGGCTAAGGTAGCCTGTTGTCCGGTAGCTAAAGTTAATCCGGTCCAGTTTCCGGTTGTACTGTTAAATGTACCTGTTGAAGGTGAAAAGGCAGTAGCTGTATATCCTGCCGGAAGATTTTCGGTTAATGCAAATACATCTGTTGCTTTTAACGTACTTGGTCCGTTATTTTTTAAAGTGATGGTATAAGTAAGTGTTTGCCCTGCTATTGCTGGTTTTGGCGTTGCCGTTTTATCAATTTCAATATCAGAGGAAGGGATTGGCAAAATGTTATTTAAAGTAGCCGAATTATTGGTTAAATCCGGATCGGTTTCAGCACCTGCAACGGATGCTGTATTACCATAATCAGCAACAATTGCATTGGCACTAACCTTTGCAATTAAGGTAAGTGTTTGGGAAGCGCCATTAGCCAAGGTACCAGTTAACCATTCTCCCGTTGCAGCATTATAATTAACTGATGAACTGCTTACAAAGGTATAACCTGCCTTTAAAACGTCGGTAACTTTAACCGCACTTGCATCACTCGGACCATTATTTTTGGCCGTAAGTGTAAAGGTTACATTTTCGCCAACTACCGGCATTGTTTTATCAACAGCCTTGGTAATTTGCAGGTTAGCTTGTTTAGTATATGTGATTTTTACCTCATCTGCCGATGCTGCGCAAGGGCCATTGCTGATGGTCCACCTTAATGTTGCCGAGGTATTTTCAGCAATGGTAACCGCTGTATTCCGGTTTGTAAGGTCTGCTATAGTTGCTGTTCCTGTTATTACCGACCATACTCCTGTACCCACTGCAGGTGCATTGCCCTGAAGGGTGAAGGTTCCCGAATTGTATTGAATAATGTTCGCACCCGCATCTGCAACAGTTGGATTTTGATTAACCGTTACCGTAACTACATTAGAGGGTACCGAAGAACAAATTACGTTCAAAGTAGAAACAGTGGTTCTTCTAAATTGCGTGGTTAAAGTTAATGGTGTAACTTGTGTATAGCTGGCCAGAGTTGCTCCGCTAATGGTTGTCCAGCTGGTTCCGTTAACAGTACTCTCCCATTTATAGGTAATGGTTCCCGAACCTGTTCCATTTCCATTGGTTACCGAGTTAAATGCAACAGGGGCTGTTCCGGTACAAATCGTCTGATCTGTACCAATTATTCCAGGTGTTGGTACATCCTGAACGGTAATGGTAATGGCCGGTGTGGCAGCCTCACAAGCGACCCCGTTTAATGTGGCCGTATAAACCCTCCTAAACTGTGTATTAGCTGTTAGTGCCCCAGGTGCATAAGTACTTGCTATAGCACCGGGAATGGTGCCCCATGTTGTACCGCCATTTGTAGAGCTTTCCCATCTATAGGCTGTTGTTGCCCCTGTGGTTCCTCCGCTACCCAAAGCAGCAGAAGTTAATGCAGCTGGTACTGAGCCATTACAAATGGTTTGATTAGAACCAATGTTACCCGCAACAACAGCAGCCTGTACCGTAACTACAATTTCGGCATAATCACTTTCGCAACTTCCATTGGTTTGGGTAACAAAGAAACTTGTATTTCCAGCTGTGGTTGTGGTTGGAATGGGTGCATTTACCGAAGAAACGCCCCCCTTAGTACGGTACCACAATAAAGTATTACCACCTGTAGCTGTTGCTGAAAGTGCCGTTGCAGTAGATCCCAAACAATAAGTAACCGGTGTTGCCGATACGGTAGGTTTGCTGGAAATGGTAGCGATGGTGTTAGATGCACCGTTGTTATTCAGGTTGGCAGCAACTTCGATATTTGCGCCCGAAGAGTTGACATATTTTACCTGTATATCATCAACATAAGTACTCACACCAGCAGGTGCTTTTAAGGTATAAACAATTGGTGAGGTACTTGCCCCAGAATTCAGTACCCCGCCGCTATAGGTGTAGGTATAAACATAATTAGAGCCGCTTAGTACCGGTCCGGTTCTTGTCCAACCGGTGTTTGTACCCGCTGTAAAAGTATAACTTGTCGGATAACTTTTGGTTACCACAATATTGTTTCCGCTTGTAGTTGGCAGAGTACCTACGTTAGATACAACTGCCGTGTAGGTATTTCCACTGGTTGAAAGACAGGGATCAGATACCGTTTTCTGAATGGTGACATCAACATTTTCTGCAAGTACTGGTGTGTTTACGATAGCCGTATTGTTATCAATATCAACATCTGTAATATCTGTTGGCACAACATTTACGGTGTTAGTTAACGTATTTCCGGCAGGAATTGAATTGATGGTTCCAACTACTGTTACTGTTCCGGTCGAGTTTGGAGCCATATTCAACGATCCGGTAATTTCATTACCTGCCGGCACCGGGATTGATGTTCCGGTTTTGAAACCGGTAAAATTGATACTGTTGATGGTAAAAGCCGCATTGCTCAATAAATTCCCGGTTCCATCAGTCAGCCTGTCTTTAAACTGCACATTGTTTACCGCTTCCTGGGTATCATTAACCACATCGATGGTATAAGTTACCCTGTTGGCATTTCCTGTTGAAACCGTTCTTAAAAAATCTTTATCGGCACGTTTACTTACCCTTAAGTTACCTGGTGTGGTAACTGTTACGTTCCTGACTTCGTGTTTATTGAAAGAACCACCTGTTGCCGATGTAAAACCGAGCTTAAGTGTTGAAGGTGGCGCATAACTTACCCCTCCCTGATCTACAAGTGAATAAGTAAACAACTGGGTAAAAGCACCCCCCGGCGCAGTTGCCCATCTAACAATAATATCATAACGACCACTGCTGTTCGGTTTAACCTCTATTTGTACCCTGCGGTAAAAAATTGCATCTGTAGGCCGCGTAGTTGTTCCACCCGCCGTGTATTGAACCGTGTTATTGGTTGTTATCGGTAGGGTTTTCATGGCCAGTAATCTGTACTTGTCAGATTCGCGGCCACGAAGCGTAATGCTGTTTGGATACCTGCCGAGGGCAAGGCCTGCACTTGGTGTGTTTTCAGTATAAACACCACCCGCAAAATTTGAAGAAAAATTCCCGAACTCATCCAGTCCTATTCCCAGGTAGCCAGCTTTCAATCCTGCCAAATTCTGATTGCCACGTGGTGCATAACCTAAACCAGCGCCAGTTCCACCCAATACAAAATCACTTTGGGAAAGACTACCATCAAAAAGAAACACTACAATCCCATCAGCACCCTCACTTTGGTTATGATAAGTTTTATATTCAAAATCTACCAATACCCCAAGCGTTGAAGGGAAAGCTTTATCGATAAAGGCGTATCCTCTTTGGTCCCCAACATCATCGGTCAACCTGAGCCAGCCCTGATTTACCGGATCTGCCCCGCCGGAGGTGAGTATGGCATTATTACCGAGTTTGATACCGGGAGCGGTGCTCCCCTTGAAATTTTCTGATAAGGTAAATTGCGCGAAGGTTTTTGAAAATCCAAATGCAAGGACAACAAAAAGCAGAAGTAAACGTTTATACATAAAAACAGAGAGAAATTAGGCTTTCCACCGACAATACGGAAACTTTCATTAGGTGTTTTTAATGATGCTGAAATGCTACTCCAGTTTAGAAACCAGTCCAAGCCTCATATCTATTACCAGAGTTGGTATCCATCGTGTACGATATGCAAAAATTCGTCAATTATTTTGCATTATGCCTTCCTGCTAAGATATTAATGTATTGATTTCAGAAATCAGGACAACAATTTTGGACTTATTGTTTTACAATTTAGATAAGCAGAAGGCGTAATATCCATTACTTTCTTCAAGGAAACGAAAAGTATTACGTGAGGAAAAGCCGGCATCTTTGGCAATCGCTTCTAAAGTAAATTGCTTCCACTCTCCTGCGCCTAACCTTTTCTTGATATAATGAATTCGAAGATTATTAATGTAGGTATTGAAATTAAGCTTATAATGATGGTTAAAAAGATCGGATAGCTTATGGCTTGGAGCCTCTATAAGCAAAGCCAATTCGTTTAAATTTAAACTTGTTTTTGTAAAGATTTGGCTATCCGCAATAAAAGCTTCGAACTGTTCAACTAAACTGCAATCGACTTGCTTGGCTTAAGTTCATCTGACGGTAATTTACTTTTGGATTTCGCGCATTCAGCTTCGACGTTCACTAGACCAGCTACTTTTTCATAGGGAACAAAACCATAAAGAAATTCAGGATTGAAGAAGAACAGTGCACTTAGTATTAATAGGCCAAAGCAAATAGCAAACACAAGTTTACTGGAATGAAGGATATCCCAAGCTTTGCCCAGATTGTGCAAAATAGCAAAATTCACAAGTAACATTCTCAAAAAAAGAAATCCGCAAAATGCGGTGAAGAGGTAAATCCATTTGGTATTACGATCGTTACCTGTGTATTTCAGTGAAAGTGACCCCTCTGTTTCGGGCCAAACTGGCCACCAATTTGATTACCGGATGATGCACATCTAGTTCCTTTCCCTCTGAACAAATATACACTTCGGATCCAAATCCATTTTCCTCAAGAGTTCTCGGTTTATCCGTCTCCCTGCCCGATTTATCCTCAATTTAGACCTTTCTAAAGATCAAAAGCCATTCTAAAGGCAAAGTAACGCTTAAAAAACGTTGTAATCCCTTCAAAATAGCAAAGCGACAGTAGTCCACCCTGAATTGTAGATATGCTCCCAGGAGCGATTATTTGATGCAGAAACTAAAAGATTATTCCCGAAAGCAAGTCGTGAAAAAAGCTGATCGAAAGATCAGAACGGCCAGTTTGCCCCGGAACAGGTGGTCACTTTAAAGCGAAATGGGGTGACAGCTTAAACGCGGAACGGGCGGCCATTTTTGCCGAAATGCCCAATGAATGATAAGCACCAAATAGTTGAGGAGCCGGATGCCATGAAAGTGGCACGTCCGGTTTTGAAGCCGAGTGCGGGGGGTGATCCCCGCACTTAGGTCAGCGGTTTTCGATGATAAGTCTGGTTATTATTCGTTAAGAAATAATGATCTTACCAAACTGATTTTCTCACCAATTGAGCCTTTTAAAGTAGTTTCAGTAGATAACCAGGTCGACTTTGTTAATATTTATGTGCAGAGCAGGCAAAGGATCTGCCGTTGTCCGGACTGCCTAAGCCCTTCAAAGAAGCTCCACAGCTATTATTTAAGAAAGTTTCGTGACCTGCCTACGTTTGGGAAGTCATCTAATATATACTTGCTGTCTAGAAAATACCGATGCCTTAAATTGAATGTAAAAAAAAGATCTTCACAGAACGTTTTGATGACCATTTCGAACCATGTAAGCGACGGACAAAAAGATTGGATGAGAAATTATTAACCACCGCGCTGGAAATGGGTGACCTGCTGAGCGTATTTGCAATACATTATCCATGCCCGTGAGTGATTCTACTTTATTAAGATTGATTCATAAAGCTCCCCTGCCCCCGTTAGGGCAACTTAAAGCTGTAGGGGTAGATGACTGGGCATATAAAAAGCGCGATAGATATGGTAGCATCCTGGTAAACCTGGATACGGGAAAAGTAATCGATCTGCTGCCAGACCGCGAGGAAAAAACATTAATCAGTTGGTTGCAAAGACAACCTGCAATAGAGGTAATTACAAGGGACCGTTACGGTAAATATATATGGCAGCTACAAAAGGGGCTCCCCAGGCTATACAGGTCACTGATCGTTGGCATTTGCTTAAGAATCTTGGTGGTATAGTAAATTTTTCAATTTTTAAGTGTACCAACGGGTAAGTAATCATATTAATTAGGCTGTACATTTAGAAAATACACATGAACTTAATTCGGCTTAAAACTATCTGATAGAATAACATTTACTACATTTAGTCCTCGGTTACCCATATTCACTAAGAGGTTTTGTAAAGAATATCTTGTTAAAGCTAATACTATCGTTTTAACGGCTGAATCTATAATCGAATATCATCCACTACCCACCAGCGTGAAGAATAGACCTCCACTCTTTACAGATTATCAGCTTTCTTTTCCTCTACGCGACGAATTAAGATGTCACAACAAACATGGATACAAATACTGAATTCTTCCTCGAATTCCGGACAATTTATCCAGAAAAAGGGCTGACCCTTTAAGCATTTTTGACGATAGCTGTAACGTTTTTGTAAAAGTTCACGTTTTAGGGGCATGAAAACAACAATAACTTTCTTTCTTGCTTCTGCATTTTTCATGTTATCTGGATTAGCTTTATTCAGATATCTTTGTTTGAGTGTAAACTTGACAGAAAAAGGCTGGGAATTTAGTAAGCCTAAAAAGCATGTCAGATTTCTCTGAAAGAGATTATATTTTGATCTAATAAAGCGGGTAAAGAAGGGCTGATATTATCTTTAAGAGTAGAAAGAGAATCAGAGGGCGACAGACTAAATCAGGACTTCGTTTGTACAGCTATAATCTAGTAGTTTTGCGATCAATGTGACAATAAAATTAAGAATCGGAATTTAAAAAATGGCATTTAAAGATGTAAATTAAACATCACGAGCGTTAGACACTTGGGCATTACTTTTCAGATATTTAAAGTACTGTGAAGGAGCTTTTCCTGTTGTTTTCACAAATGCATTAAAAAAAGCACTTCGGGAAGAAAACCCGGCACGGATGCTTATACCCTCCAGCGTAAAGGTCTCTAAATCGCCGGTTGTGAGTCTTTGGAGGATATAATTTATCCTGTGGCGGTTTACAAAGCTACTAAAGCTTTCACCTGTTTTTTTAAATAGTGCTGAAAGCTTGTGGTTATCTATACCAGTTAAGGCCGATAGTCTGCTGAGGCTAAACATTCTATCTCTAAAAATTTCTGTGCAAGTAAAAAGTTTTTCAATATCAAGTGAACTCAGCTCCGGCTTCAAACTATCCCGTCTTCGCTGAAATAAATGCTGTTCACGAAGATGCATCAGCTGGTCCTCAGCTAGGGATTTAATTAGGCCAGCAATTAGGTGAAGGCAGCTCTCAACTGGGCAATGGTCCCTCATAACATTAGACAATCTACTTACGGTCTCCAGCGCATTAATTAATTCCTTGGATAGATGATTGTTGGAGTTAAGACGATCCAAATCTTGCTTTGGATTTCGATCGACACGATGATTATTATCTGAAAGAGGCGTTTTCATACAGTGGATTTTGGTTAAAAAAAATATTGCCTTCGCATAAATGCTAAAAAACAAATTTAAAGTATTATTATTAAAAATAAAATTGAGGATGTAAATGCATGCTCACTCTCGTGAATATGAAATAAACTCCGATGCTAAAAAAACAAATAAACATCGGTCAGACGCTTAACTGACTATCGCACTGCCAGATAAAAGTTAGAAGAAATTGCTGATTAAAAAAACCGGTAACAAAGAATAGATAAATTAAAACCAGTGTTCAAAAAGCCGGGCAAACAAAAGACCAGTTTTTCAGTTTAAATGCTAAAAATCGAAATATGGCAGATAAAAAAACAACAACCGATATCCAAAAATTCATCGAAAAATTCGAACCTTCCAAATTCAAAATGCTCTCTCGTGGCATAGAAGTACGCGGGATCAAAGACCTTCACAAAAGCATTAACTTCGCAAAGGAAGTGATAGAGAAATTGAGATTAAAACTTGTCATCTCACATAGCGCAGAAATGGCGATGTATGGCAGCTTTGAGGTAATCTATCCGTAGGATCAAAAAAAGTAAAGATTATATACAGGCAATAGAAACGTTCTAACAAGAAAGTTAAGATACTGTCCTGACCAAACGGCTCACCAGACTTATCTTAAGTTTCTTTAAGAACATGCGATACCTTTCAATCGCTTTGCTCCAAATGACAAGCAGCAGATCATAATCGACAAAAAGAACCGGAAACAGTTGTTAAAGGGCCAGTCATCGCCAATTCTCAAGCCTAAAAACGTCTTGCAAAAAACTTAAAATAACCCAATAGAAACACTAACATCAACAAATGGAATTTTACAGAAACAAAAAGAAATCAACACAACTCACCCTCATCTGTTCAACCATATTGATTGCCCTGGTAGCGTTATTTTTATACAGCATTGGATTGTTCACAGGTACCATTGCCACTAAGCTAGCTGGGGTGTCGGCTGTTCTGGGGATCATCCTCCTCATTGTCATCATCAGAATGCTGATTTCACTAAACAGCTCAGCTCCGCTGCTTATCTTAAGCAAAGAAGGCATTTCTTCAGAGGTCACCGCCGTGAGCAAGGCAGCGGGCCTGATATTCTGGAAAGATATCCGAGATATCTCCCTTACTAAAGTGGGATGGGACACGCTAGTGAAGCTCACCGTAAGCAGACCCGAACACTATATGCCCTCCATTAAGAAAAAACTTTCCGTTATGGCAGTCAGTGGCATACAGGATTCAGCCGGGAACCTACAGATTTTTCTTACTGCATCGGAGCTGGATATGCATGCAAACCAACTATTGGCGATAATCCAGAACTACCGCAAAACGATCATCTAGTATAATAAGGCCGAAGTCGTAAACCTGCTGTGATCTTAATTTTCAGAGCCTAAAAGCCAATTAGAAATTCCTAAAACATTTAAATTGATTTTGTGTTGCTAATGATTCCGGAGTGGTTTCCGGAATACATTAGTTTGGTTAGTTGATAAGAGATACCCAATGGTGATCCCTTTCTTTTTATAAAAAAGATTTCGCAAAAGCGATACAATCAGCTCAGTTTAAAGATCAATAATTCAGCAAAAGCCTCAGGCCATCACAGCAGAGGAATTGAAAAACGATATTTCACTTCAATTCGCCTGTGCTAAAAAAGGTTATCTAGGTACATATCCAATTCGCACGCTAGATGCAACACAATATACCTCATTCTTATCTGGCTTACTTGATAATATAAGAAATGGGCAAGAAATAGCCTGAAACGCCGTTTAGGAAATCTGGAGCTAATAGAAGAAAATTAATTCACATTGATTACTGCATCGAGCGAAATAGTGATTTATGTAATTAATTTTTGCTGAGAAGAATTGTTTGCTTAATGTTATATAATTCATGCATCCCATTAAGATTTCAATATTTTCAAAACTTCTCGCTGATAGAGCTTTCCGATAGGCAGTTCCAAATCGGAGAGCTGAATGTTACTCGGGGAAAAGGAGCGAATCTTTTCTATAGAGACCATAAAACTCCTGTGAATACGCAAAAACAGATCGGCAGGCAACATCGCCTCCATCGCAGACATGGAATACTTGGTAATAACAAGCTCATTTATGGTCACGATCTTCACGTAGTCTTTCAAACTTTCGACATAAACAATATCCCTTAGCATCACCTTTACCATCTTTCGATCGGCCCTAAAATAAAGAAAGGCATCCGCTATGGCTACAATACCGGTTCCCAAAATCTGTTGAGGAGCAGAATACATCTTCTCAGAAGGAAGGGCCTTATTTACAGCTTTTACAAATCTTTCAAAGTTTATAGGCTTTAACAGATAATCAACCGCGTCAAGTTCATAACTCTGCAGCGCATAAATCTCATATGCAGTGGTAAAAATCACCTTGGGTGGCTTGGTCAGTGTCCTCAATAACTCCAGGCCAGTTAATTGCGGCATATGGATATCCAGAAATATCAGATCCACGTTCGCGGTCTGAAGAAAAGAAATGACCTCAAAAGCATTATAACATTCACCCGATAATTTTAGCATGGGCAGCTGTTCAACATAGCGCTTCAGCACCGCTCTTGCAGGCGGTTCATCATCAACGATCAAACAGTTATAGCGTTGCATGGGGAAGAGTGTTTATTTCCAGATTCACAATATAAACATCTTCTTCTGAAATAATATGTAAGCGGTGGGTATCAGGATAAAGTAGCTCAAGCCTTCGTTTCACATTTTCAATCCCGATGCCACCTATATTTTTCGATGCAATCCTCGACTTACCGTTAATGAACTTCATCAGCAAACGGTTCCCGGAAAGTTTCAGTTCGATACTTATCCAGGGGTGAGTTAAAATAGTGCTTGTTCCATGTTTAAAGCAGTTCTCTACGAAGGGTAGAATCAACAAGGGGGCAATGAAATGTGCACGTGTTTCATCACAGGGTAATTGGAGTGATATTTCAAGGCGATTGCCATAGCGCTTCTTTTCCAGTTCCAGATAATCCCTGATCATCGATAGTTCTTGGCCAAGGGGTACCAAAGGCTCATTACAGGAATATAAGATATACCGCAACAGGGAAGAAAGCTGAAGGATCATATCTGCTGCAACGGGCGCTGTTTCCTGCGCGTTGGAATAAATGTTATTAATCGTATTAAAGAGAAAGTGCGGATGAAGCTGCGCCTTGAGTGAGTGAAGTTCGGAGATGGCATTCTGCCTTTCCAGTATAAGGGTCTGCTCCTGCTTGAGGTAAAAATATTTAGTAAGCTTAATTGCCGCAGCCAGTCCACCAATGGTAATACTTCCTCTCAAACCCGAAATCAGTGCCTGGAATAACTGGATTTTGAAAGGTGTTTCTGGCAGCGCCCCGTTGAATAACTGAGCATGGTTTTTGAGATATTCGTGACGCATCCACTCGATAACCGTTAGCGATAACGCCGCAGAAAAAAATGCAGTAAGAAAAATAAGTACAATAATGCAAAGGGTAGCCTTAAGATACCTTGCCGGGATGATAAATTTTGGAATAACCATATACATCACCGAATAGGACAAAAACAGGTTTGGCAGGATGAACCAGAAACTTTCTCCCAGGTTTATACGGATGCGTTCCAGAAAATCGACTCGCATCAAAATAGGTGAAGGCGTAAAGGAATACAGGTACACCTGGAACAGGTACCAGCAAAACCAAAAGCTGAAATGCCTGAAAATTTTCCAGCCAGGCCTCTCCGAGAAAATAAATTGTAGGCGGTCCAATTTTAAATTTTAACCAATATACAAATTAGCCAAAAAACTAACCTCATTTATCGACATAAGCATTTCGTCGACGATAAAATAAGATAAACCCAAATTTAACCATTTATATACCCTCAAAAGCTCGTCCCGGCTATTTTGAAAAAAAAAGTCAATTACCCACTATAGTTTTGGATAAACAAATCAATAACGATTATGAAAAAGATCTTAATCATCTGTGCTCTTGTTACCGGATCAATGAGTGCTTTTGCCCAACTCGATACACTGAGCTACCCTAAGGAAAGAAAAGAAGTAATCGCATTTATGCATGACCCGGAATTTAAGGTCCAGACCCAGCATAACTGCAATGACTTTGTATCAGTTGGTCCTAAGGGCGACATCAATTATTCCCTACCACAATGGAAGAGCAGCCAGGAAAAAGAAAAACTGGTTTTTAAATCCGTAAAAGTTGTACCAGGAACAGAGATCATCAGGATTTATACCGCTACCACAGCTGTAGTGAACTGGCTGGCCGATGTACAGATCAACGTTCAGGGACATGATATTGCCCTAAAGGTGAGAAGACTTGAAGTGTTTATCAAGAAAAACGGGAGCTGGTGCATGGTAGCAGGCCAGGGAACACAAGTAGATGAAAAGCTCTTCCCGCTTCAAAAGTAATGCATATTTTCCTTCCAGGATGATAATGAAAATATAGAGATAATCTAAGCACAGCCTCAACAGTTTGCGTTTAGATTATTTCGTAATCAAGATTCTCATGTGATTTCTTTTTTACAAAATTTTTTTTCTTTTTTTTCACTCCTTATTAATTTTAGCTTAGAGATAATAACCTAGAAATTATGAAAACTACATTTTTAGCCATTATTTTCAGCTTTGGCATGATATCCAGCCATAACAACTTCGCTCCATACGTAGGAAAATGGCGTAATATATCCAGTACTTCCCCTATCAAAGAAGTTTTGTTTTTTCCAAATCACAATGTCAAGTTCTCTGGCCTGACATCTTCAATGCTCCAAAGATACTCACTATCATCTTCTTCAAAAGCAGATAACAGGTTTACCGGTTTTTTTGAAGTCATCAATGTCGGGAAGATAGCCAAGAAAAGTACGGTAGAATTGACTTTTTTGGAGGACGACATTATTGAGCTTCAGATAGACGGTAAAAAGCTTATCTTAAAAAAACATTAATGAATAACCATAAAGTTAGGCTGCACAATTGTCTGATTAATACTTATTAGATAATTCCCCGGTCTTTAAAATGGCTGATCAATTGCGCCAAAGTCGACACCTCAAATACTGTTTTTAAACGGTTGATTGCTTTTTCAATACTACTTAGACTATATGGAATGATATTATTTTCCCTCAAATAGCCTGCTACCCACTTCTGGGACCGGCCTTCCGCAATCAAATCAATGATGATCATTTCCGTCGAGGTCAGCTCATATACGATCCCATCACCCTTTGTACGCTTTAGATTGGGAGGATAATATCTCTTGCCCTGATAAATAGATTGGATTGCTGAGCTGAAATGTAACGCAGCGCCGCGGCTTTTAGGCACATAACCATTGATGCCAAAATCTGAAAAAAGAGAATCAGCCGTTGTTTTAAGGTCAGTAACTGAAAACACAAGGACCTTAATATCCGGTTGTATTCCTTTCACAGCCTTGATCAGTTCAGATCCTGATCGAATCTCCTGTTTTTGGAACTCTTCCTTAAAAGAGAGATCGGTGATCAATAATTCATAAGGATTTCCATCCCGGGCCGCTTTCTTTACGCGGCTGAACGCATCGTCGCAATAGGACACGTAATCAGTTTTCTCCAATACAATACCCAACTCTTTCAGCGCGGCGCCGAGAGAAAGATTCATAAAATCCTCATCTTCTGCTATGAGTACTTTTTTAAACATGGATTATAAAATTAATTAACGCAAAATTGAATCTTATTATACTTGGAACGATACTCAAAGATAAATTTCGCATTAACCTTAACCTTACGGTTTTCCGTAATACGTGCTATTGTTATCTGTGTTACTATCATACTGTATGCTTTTCCGTTTAAACCATAACAGTCCGGTTCGGAAATATCAGCCCCAGAATTATCTATAAAAGCGATTTAAGCCGACGACAGATCACAATATAGTAACCATAAGAGATAAAATTACAATCATCAATAATTTATGCGTAAAGAATTAAATTTCATTACTAATCTATAAGCGTTTCTATTATGGCCTGAAAGCCTTCGGAACGTACTTATCCTTTTCAGAAATATAGCCTACAATCTTCTCCCTCATCTCATCCAGATACTTGGTATAACTTACATTCTTTCTTCTGCCAATAGAGATAAACTTCCTGTAGGCAACACCAAGGTCGATATTAAGACTCCGCTCCAGCCATGCTACCACGTCAGCAATCTCCAGCTTTCCGCCATTAATAGAGCCAGAAAGAAAGATACCGTAAGCAAGCTCTACCAGCTTGATCTTCTCATCAGTCCATTGAAGTTTTCCTTTCACCAGCAATAGATCAGCAGGCAGAACTGGCTCAGGCCGAACGTAAATAAGCCTTATTCTCTCCAAAATATAATCCTGTAATTTCTCGAGCGCCCTGAACTTAGCAAAATTATAATCCTGGTTCGTTGAAAAACCATCATCACCGATTCCGATCATGCATATTCCGGCCACATCGGGCAAGAGCGAATCCAGGTTACGGCGAAGAAAAAAAGCATTATCCATAGCCTCTTCCTCCCTCGAATAATAATCATATAAAAAACTGTGCAGCGAATAAAAACGCTTTATAAAGCTGAGCTCAGAGATATAATAATCCCTGACCATATCATCAGTTCCAACAGGAACCCCTGAAATCAGGTTAAAGAGTTCCACTTCATGGATGTAAAGCATATAAAACCTGGGCTTTATAAACTTAAAAAACATTACTTCATCCCGGTCAGTCAAAAAACCTTCGAGCAAAACACGCGCCTTCAATTCTTTTAGTGCACCCGAGATAGCAGCCAGGCGGCGTGGGTAAAACTCGGTAGAATCCCCCATCCCAATCAACTCTCCCTCAAGCTTATAATATAGCTCATCAATAAATTCATTATCCATAAATAAAAAATTAAGAATGTCAAAGAATCAGCCACTTCAAATGATAAAACCAAAATAGCAGACGTAACTACTAAATCAATCAGGATTGATTCATACATCTGTATTTGAAAATTCAAAACCATGAATTACCGCTCCAGTCCTGCACCAACCTCACCAGAAAGCCCTGATCGGTCAAAAGCAATCTTGCCCGATCTGATATCCTGGACCAGCCTCTCGTTATAATCCTTGAAACCAGCATATACCCAGGAGCAGTCTCTGCTGATATCCAGATCAGAAACAAATTCTTCGGTTGCCGCCCTTCCCGCCCTATCATGGTCGAAATACAACTCTACAACATCAAACTTAGCTGCCCGGGCTTTTGCAGTCTGCAGCATAGAGAGTGAGTTAAGCACAAGGACAGATGCAGGATCCTTCGGATGCTCTACCCTCCAGCTCAAAAAATCAAAATACCCCTCAAACACGCAGAGCCTTTTGGCAGATCCTTCCAAAAAGCTCACGCCTTTATGGCCCAGGCAACCCTTGAAATACTTATTCCTTAGCTCCCATCCCCCGTTTTCGTTTGGCCAGCCAGAGGCAAAGTAATGGCGAAGTTTATCTCTGTTATCCAAAACAGAATAATAGATTTCGTATAGATGACCCCTCGCAACCGAGCCAATTCCCCTGCTGTCCAGATAACCAGTTATTGCAGCATTACTTCCCAGTTCCTCCATCCTTTCTATCCCATAACGCGGAACCCGGGCGGGCCGCTCACTTTTAACCTTGCCGGAAGTCATACTTGCTGAAGGGTCAATGCTAAGATTGGCATACTCCACAATCTTTTGCAACACCTCCTGAAAACCCGAAGGATACCAATAGGCAAGCCCAAAATCAATGACAGTACCGCTCCTAATCCCCGACACCCCTGCCCCACCATGGTCAAACCAGACTCCAAGTTTATCGTTCACACAGAGCGAGGCCGTATATTCTTCCCTCAACATACTCAGGAAAAAATGCTCGCCGCCAGATACCTTTTGCGGGGTGAATCCTAAATTTTTTAAAAGATCAAGTAGCGATACCTTCTCCTTAATCTCATTAACATTTAAAAAAGCAGACATAATCATTGATGTTTAAAATTTTACCCAAGCCCTGGCCTTTGAACTTCTAACTCAAACCTCGCAAAACCGATCAATAACATTGATCAAGCATTCCTCGACCAGGCATATTTAATGTCCAAAAATCTTAATGCCAGATCGGAAAAATTGACACTTTGTAAAAAATGCGCGGGAAAAGATTTTTGAAATTTATTGGGTTGAAAAATTTATTAAGAGCGAAGGTTCGCCAACAAACCTATTTCATAACTCAAATCCCGGATTACACATCTTTTCCTATGTCATCAAATCAGCTTAGCCTTCCTTTGGATAAGAATTTCCTGCTAAGCATTATTGACACTCCGATCATAATGCCAGTCAAAAACACTAACACTGAACCTCAAAATGTTAAAGGCTCATAGACTAAATGCTCCACAAATTTTAAGCTTAAAAAACTTTCAGTCAAGTTGCTATCGGGTGGCTATAAACAACAACCCCAGCAAATTTCCTTTGAAAGCCCAATAGAAACAATTTAGCAATAATCAGAAACGAGGTCAGATTTACCTTTTATCACGGTCAAATTGAGTTTTGCGTAAGTCAAACGCTGTTTTGCATAATAAATTTGTCAAGCCTCTAAAAAAATCTCTTATTTAAGCATAGCGCAACCCTTAAATATGGACGATGAACTTGGAAATATTTACAGCCTTTACCAGTCTGCGAGCCCTGTAGCAGATCTGAAGGAAGAAAAAGCACAGAAAATTCTTGGGGAGTTAGCGCTAGTCTCCATTCGGATCATTAATCAAATCCATCTACCAGGAACACCAAAGAGTGATAAGACAGATCCGGTAATCACTGCTCGGTACCAAAGATCATTATGCATCTTGGACAAGAGCATATGGGAAGAAATTAAAAACATCACCACATCAAACCAAAAGCATCCAGAATTCCAGGAACAGTTTCTCAAAAGATTTTCACGTGAGCTCTTAAAACTGATAAGGGAAATGAGGAAATTTTTCCCCGATGATTTCGACAGGCTTTACCCCGCGCCCCATCTTGAGCTGGAATCAGAAGCCGAGCATCTGAATAAAAAAATTACAGAACTTAGTTCTGCGGCAGCATCAGAAAAAGAAATGGAGTTATTATCTATTTTGAAAACCACCATCAGCTATAGTAACCTTAAATCGATAAAAGCAGGTTTTTTTCACCTCGAATTCCTTACAGACCTGCTCGGGGGAATGAGCGCAGTTGAGGACCCATCCGAGAACAAAAAAGAGCGGTGGATGAACCTGATGATCGAATACGGATTCAATTCACCCACGTTTTATAGCTATTGCTGTATGGAAATCATTAAAAAACGTGATGACTGCCAGGACATCATAGAGAGCTATAGCGAACTTTATTGGATCAAAAAAAGGTTGCAGCAACTCGTACCATGGAACGGTATGCCTTTTCACAGAGCGCTTCCTGGAATAAAAAGCTCACTGCTGAATTTCGTCGATGCAGAAATCTCCCATCTGCAAAGCCTCGAAAAAATAGGCGGCGATCTCGCTGGCAACTTCCAGATCAATGAAAACTTCAGGGTATCTTTCAGCGTTAAAGAACTGGCCTATTTTATCCATCTCCAGGTAGAATGCGGGATCATACTGGAAGAAAAACCAAAAAAAATCCATCAGTATGTCATCGGACATTATAAAACCAGTGAAACCGAGAAGATTTCCGAAAAAAGCTTTAAAAATGCTACCTATTCCAAATCTCCGAACAATGTCAGCAAAGTCATTACAAAACTTTCCGAAATGCTTGCCCGCGCCCAGGATGACCTATAATGCTTACCTGGATATCAGGTGAATGAGCCCATTACGCTCCAGAAGACTGATCAGTTCAAAGTACCAGCGTTCACTGTAATCCTCTAAACCAGATACCACCCTAAGGTCAGCACAAACGATTTCGCCCAGATTAGAAAAGCCCATTAGTTTGCTCCTAAGCAAAAACGTCTCAGTCACGGGCAGTTCCTTCAGTGGAACAGATAAGATAGTATAATTTGGGTCTTGAAGATTTTCCTCCATAAAAAAAGCGCGGGTTGACCTATCGCCTGCTTCAGAGGGCCGCAACGCCCCACAACACAAGACTGAAAGGCACCCACGCATAGCGTAGGCAACCAATCTATTTTCCCTGTGTTGTTCGAAGTGTTGCGGATTTCTGAAACAGTCAAATAGCTATTGCTACTATATTTTAATAATATTTTTTCTCTCGTTTTACATCATAGGGCAAATATAGCCGATTTATCAATTAATTTTCTGATTAAAAACTGGAACATCCATGGGTGGCTCGGGGTTGCGCTTTCAGCCACTTGACAAGCTTAAAAAAGCAGCTTTCTTTGAGAAAAAAGAATATGGACAAGGAAAAATTTTTGCAGCAGATGGGAAGTAGCCCGGCGGTATCGGTAGGACTGGCAGCATACATAAAGTATGTACTCCATGAAGAAAAATTCAATGCAAAAGACCGGATATACCTCGGCCAAAGTAAGCTTAATACTTTAAGCTTTCTGTATAAAGGCAGCGCCAGATTTTACCTTGAACAGGAAGACAGCAAGGATGAAAACACCATCATGTTTTACCTGCAAGGGGATTTCCCGCTCATTGAAAGAACTATGGAAGTTTATCCAGGTGCAAAACTGGCTTTAGAATTCCTGGAAGACAGCACCCTCCAGCTCATCCCGGATAAGCATTTACATAACCTTTATAAACTTTTCAGGGAGTTCCATCAGATCCAGATCAGACTGAATGCAGCGCTAATGGGAAAATTGTTTTTGCACCAGCTCAATCAGAACCAGCTAAATGCAGAAGATCGCTACGATCAGTTTTTAAAGGACTATCCAAAGATCGCACTGGTCTGCGAACAGAAAAAAATTGCAGGTTTTCTAGGCATTGATCCAAAAACATTAAGCCGTTTAAGGGGCAAAAATTCAAGATGGTAACATTTATCACCCCAGAAAACAGCAGCAGCCCCAATTAGGTGATATATAAGTACTCACAAGACGAAGAGGTGTTCGGAACTTCATATAAAATTTCAGATATGAAACCCACTGCAGCACATCAAAACAATATACTAAAGGCCAGTTCAATACTGCTGATATTGCTATGGAGTTCTACCGGGCTATCAAAATTCCTGGAGCACACAGAATTTGCAAAACAGGTCACCACCATTCTGGGCGAAGATATGTCAAAACCAATCTCGATAGCCATCCCCTCACTTGAACTGGTAGCTGCGATAACCATTTCGTTTCAAAAAACAATAACATTCGGCCTTTACCTTTCACTGGTCTTAATGGCTGCCTTCACAGCTTATGTCATATTCGTACTCAAAGGATATATCGGCCCTGCCCCGTGTACCTGCGGCGGGATCATCACAGCGCTAAGCTGGAAACAGCACCTGACGGTAAATATCATCTTCCTGTTGATAACGCTTTATTCATTGTTTACCCTAAAAAGAAAGGAGGCAGCCGTGACCCCATGACCATCACATAATCGCCTGCCACCGGGCCAGGTACCCCAGGCAGATCAATAACCACCGGCCGCCCGATTAAGTGCCAATAACCTTACTGAACCCTTAGGGCAAAAAGTTCAGTGACCATAAACTAAAATTTTTCAGTTGCTTTTTCGCGAAACAAAGCAGCAAACACTATGTTAAAAAACACTAATTTAGGCCTTGTAGCCCTCATATGGGGGTTCGGCCTTACCATTACGATGAGTGCATTTAAAAATGCAAAAGTAAACGATCAAAAAAGGGATCAATATAGATTCGTCTATAATCCGCCCAGCGCTTCGCCCTACAGCGTAGCGAACGTTACCAATCCATCCCACTGGTCTTATGCTCCGGATAGCGAAGGTTGTTCAGGAGAAGAAAGAGCCTGCTCCATTGTTATCGACCAGGCCTATGTAGACCTGAGCGCTACGCCGGCATTAAAGCCATCGGCAAATCTGACCGCATCGTTTAATGCGCCAACCAGTACCGCATATGTTACCGGTTCTGCAGATGGCCTGATGCAGATCGAAAATTCTGATCAGCCTTAAACCAGGCATAAAAAAAGAAGGTAAAGAGACCATGTACAGGAAGTTGCTGTGCATGGCCTCTTTTTTAGTTTTGGGCAATCCCCGTCTGTTCGATAATATCAACGGGAATCGGCAGCGCATAATAAGCCGCATTTGGCTGGAGACTGATCAGTTTACCTCCGATATTTCTGGAAATTACCAGGTTTTCGCCTTCCCGGTTATACCGCTTCAGGTCAATCCACCGCATCCCCCTCATCAAAAGCTCCTTCCGCCTTTCGGCCCTGATCTTCTTCAGCGCATCGGCCCGGTCAGCGGCCACTAACGGTACAAACACCGTCCCGCTCTTCCAGCGAGATTTCAAAAGCAGGTTCAGGTCGGCCATGGCCGGGGCAACATTCCCTAAAAACGCATTGCACTCTGCCCTGTTCAGGTAAACCTCATCGTTGGCAATACCGGTAAAAAATACCGATGTGCTTTCTGCATAACTTCCTTTATACTGCGGGTAACCACCCACCGTTTTGAAAAAAGCCGTCCTGCGGAGATCGCCGGATTGATAGGAAGCATAAAGCGCCGTATCTATCCTGGCCCTGCTGGTGGCATGCAGGGTAAACGAAGGGGTCATTTCAGTATAAAACAACGTTTCGCCATTAAATTTCCTAAAGGGCACATTTGCCGCAAGATTGACCACGCCCGGGTCGGTATTATAATCCATCAGCTTACTGTTGATCTTCAGCGATTCATTGGCCCATTGCAGCCCAAGGTCATATTTGCCCATATAAAGATAGGCCCTTGAGAGCAATGCACAGGCTGCCGCCCTTGATGGCCTCATCACATGGACCGGAACATCGGGCAGCAAACCTGCAGCCTGCTGCGCATCCTGCAGCACCCGGTTGTAACATTCGCGCACACTAGCCCTTTTTCCCGGCAGGTTAAAATCAGAAGCGGTCCTGAGGATGATCCCCGGGTCGGCATCAGCCGTAGCCTCATTATACACCCTGGCATAATTGGCGGTAAGCAGCAGGTAATAATATGCCCTGAAAAAAAGTGCAGAACCTTTAACATTGTCCCAGGCTGTGGCATTAACATTCGTCCGCTCAATCTTCTCCAACAGCTCAAGGCCGATATTACAATTAAAAACCGCCTGGTAAGTATAGTTCCAGTCGTTGCCAAAGCGCGAGTCGAAAGGCTGCCAGCGGTAAAGCCCCTGGCTTATCGCACTCTGGGAGTTATAGGTGGCAGGCAACCAGAAATAGTCGTCTGCTGAACTCTCGGGTAAGCTTGGCGTGGTTTTCGTATTCATGGTCGGATAATCGTCCAGCAGGGCCTGGATATCCTGCAGGCTTTGCGGGGTAACAAGTTTCGCATCCGACTTTACATCCAGGTACTTTTTGCAGGATACCAGCCAAACCGCCAGTACCACTATCAACAGAAAAAATATTTTATTTTTCATCATGCTTTCATAAAAATTAAAAATTGCCCCTAAGCCCGAACAGGTAGCTACGGGAAGGAGGGATATTGCCGGCATAATCTGGATCGATCCCAAACTTATTGGCGCGCCACAGTATGCCGCCGTTCTGGAGTGCCGAAAACACCTCGAGCTCACGGAACATTTTCTTAAGCCTGCGCAGGCCCACTTTATACGAGAGATTAACATAATCCAGCCTGATATTGTCGGCCCTGACGATGTTCACCTCCGAAGAGGTATAAAAGAAATCCCTGTTCTCATCAACCGGATATACAAACGAAGGCACGTTGGTGGTCAGCTCATCCCCCGGATTCTTCCACCGTAAAGCAAAATCAATGTGCCCGCTGCCGTTTAAAACAAGGCCGGGGTAGCTTATAGTAGGTTTTGAGGCATAATAACCGAGCTTGTAGCTGATGTTTACAGACAGGCTCAGTTTGCCGTAAGAAAAGGTATTGATCAGCGAACCAAAATACAAGGGGCTGGCGGAACCGTAGTAAACAATATTTGCCCCTGTAGCATTGGCCTCAGCAAAGATGGCCCGGTAATCTTTGCTTACCTGCCCTGCAAGGTAACCCTGCGGGTTTCCGCTGGCATCAAGCCCCGCCCACTTCAGGGCGCCTACCGCATATAAAGGTTTGCCCACAACCGGGGTAATCTGCGTTCCGGTATTGAGCAACTGGCCCAGGCCGTTCGGCGTACTGCTGTAATACTTTACCGTTTTGGAGACACTGTAAGTAAAATACCCGTCAGTTCTCCAATTAAAATTCCCGGCATGCAGGTTCAGCGAGTGCAGGTCAACCTCAAAACCGTTACCTCTCATATCGGCCACGTTCCTCACCAGGGTTTCCGTCCTTCCCCAGCCCGTATAATCATAAGGGGCAGGTCCGTAAAGGTCAGTCCCTTTTTTGATAAAATAAGCTACCGATCCGCTTATCCGTTTATCCCTGAAACCAAAATCGGCGCCCAGGCTCAGCTGCGAAAGCTGCTCCCACCTCAGGTCGGGATTATTGATACTGGAAATCCTGGAGGTAAGTAGCCCGGTAAGCGGACTGGAAGCATAAGTGGCAATGGGGAGTGCCGTTTTGGTCAGGTCAACATTTCCACTGTATCCGAAAGTAGCTTTGAGCCTCAGTTCGGGCAGGATACCACTTTTATAAAACTTTTCTCCGGACACCAGCCATCCAAGCCCTGCAGACCAAAGCGGTTTCCAGCGGTCGTTGGTATTGGCTCCAAAAATGTTCGACCCATCCCTTCTGATGCTTCCCGATAAGGTATAGCGGCCATTATAGGTGTATGCGCCATTGGCATAAAAGCTCAGGAAACGGTAGCGGGTGGAGGTATAAAACTGCCCCGAACCCAGGGCAGAAGCACTTCCCCTTAAAAAATCGGGATAATTATTGACCAGGTCTACATTTACAAATGTAAGGGGATCGGCTGTATATCCATACTGCGTAAGCGAGGCCGATGAGGCGTCTGACTGTTTGGCCTCGCCCCCCAAAATCGCATTAAGCTGATGTTTCCCGAAAGTACGCAGCAGGTTCAGCTGCGCCCTTGCCGTAGCAGATGATTGCCGGGCTTCGCTGCTGTTCAGCACCCCTCCCCGCGGCACAACGTACCTGACTACCCCTGTAGCACGGTTAAGCTGGCTGTAACTGTTAATCAGGTCACGGGCATAATAACTCTGTTCATCCGAAAGGAGCTCGCCATCCGTTTGCTGCCGCTGGTACTGGTAGCTTAAGTCCAGGTTCAGCCCCGGCAGGAGCCTATACTTCAGCGCAACGGTTGCAAAAACTTCCTGCCGGGCAGATTTGTTGGTCCGGTGCAGGTAATCATCTGCAGGGTAATATTTCCAATCTAAAAGTTTCCCGCTGCCGGCCGTATCGGTATACAGCGATCTATAGGCAATGGCCACAGGCAGGGCATTCCCGGCCCCGTCCCTGAATTCCAGATAAGGGACCACCCTGCCGGCGGTAGTCAGCGAACCAAAAGCCGGCCGCCCCGAGGCCATTTTATTGCCCGTAAAATAAACCTTTGTGTTTAATGTTAGCCTGTCTGTCACTTTAAAATCGTTAGACAGGCTGATATTCACCTTATCAGACGAGGCATAGGTTTCGCCCAAAGACCGGTCATAGCTGACCGAAAGGCCAAAAGCATGTTTGCTGTCGCCACCTTTCAAATTCAGGCCGTACTGTTGGGTGAGTGCATGGGTATAAAATTCATCCAGGTAAGATTGCCTCGAATCGATCCCTTTCAGCCTGTTCAGCGCCTCTTCGGCCGCCTGGGCGGAGAGGGTCCCATTCCTTTTGGCCAGTAAAACCTCAACAGCAGGCGTAAGTGCAGAAAATGGTGTACTGCCAATCTGGGCATCAAAATAGCCGCTGTTGAACATCGTGCGCTCTACCTCTATATAATCGGCACTGCCCATCTGTGGCGACCTGAACAGATTGGGTAAGGCCGAAACCAGTACACTGGATGAAAAAGCAGTTTCATAACGCTGGTTAAACTTTCCTTTTTTGGTGGTAATCACAATAACACCGTTACCCGCCCTTGCGCCCCAGATCGAAGCTGCCGAAGCATCTTTAAGGATAGATACATTTTCAATATCCAATGGGTTCAGGTTAGAGATATCGCCGTCATAAATAAACCCATCAAGCACAATCAATGGATCAAGCGGGCCATTAATGGTGCCTAGGCCCCTGATGGAGATATTGGTTTTGTTCTGGGGGTTGTTGGGGTTGGTTTTTCCGATATTCAGCAGCAGGCCGGAGCTCTGGCCAACAAGCCTGTCCAGCAGGTTCGATCCTCCCCTGGCATTTAGCTGATTGCTGTTGATGACGGCCACCGTGCCGTTGGTTTCATTGGGCCGCAGCAACTGGTAACCCGTATTTACCTGCACATCACCCAGATCAAAAGCCGCGGGGGTTAACTCCACGTTGATCAGCTGACCAGCAGCAAGTATCACCAGGCGCCGCGTTTGGTAACCTACTGCAGAAAAGATGAGTGTATCAGGCAGTACCGAAAGCAACACAGTAAACCTGCCTTGCTGATCAGTCTGCGTGCGCCCCCCTTTTGCCCCGGTTACACTTATGGTAAGCCCTTCCCCTCCTATCGCCCTGGCCCTGCCCGATATTTTAATGCCCGTTCTATCTTGCGCAACAACAGATAATACCGAAAACAACAGGATCAGCACGGCTGAAATCATTAATAAAAGATTCCACTTAAAGGTGTGCGAATTAGATTTTAAACCGCCCATATCACATCCCCTCCTTTCCCAGCAAAAGCTGCCCGCCCGCTAAAAAACGACGGATGTTTTGCGCACTAAGCGTACCGTATCCGCTAAAGGCCTTTATGCGGCCATCACTGCCAACCCATACATAACTAGGGAGCCTGCTGATCTTAAAATACCTCGAAAACAGCTCGTGAGGCGCGACAAACGGAACCGAAAAACCCGGATGGTCCTTTAAAAAGGCATTGACAAACCGGGCCAGTTTTCCTGCATCCCGGTCGCGCGCTGATGAATTCACCAGCACAATCCCTAACGCCTGCCCGTTCGCCTTTAGCAGGCTATCTACATGTGGCAGGCTTTTTATACAGCTGCCGCACCAGCTTGCCCAAAAGTCGAGAATAAAAGGCTTACCCTTAAAACCGGCCAGTTTCAAAACAGTGCCACCCCCGGCACCTAGTATATTGAGTTCTGCGTTTAATAAAGAATCAGGAAGGGACTGGCCAACGGAAAGTCCTGTGGCCTGGCCAGCCTCCTGTGCTGTAGCCCCATTTGCGGCTAGGGCCAAAATCAGCATAAAAACGGTAAATATTTTTAAAACGCTATGGTAAATATGAAGGCATAGCCTTCCCTTTGAGATAGCCATTGTAGATGGGTTCATAAGTTTTGGTTAAGTTGATCAGAAAAAGATCCCCGGCCTTTCTAAAAAAAGACAGGGACTAAAAGCAAATGCAGGGGATTAAATTATTACTACATCATTAAAAAACCATTAAAAGCCCCCTGCATAGCCAAGCCCTATACGGGATTTTTTGGCTTTAAGGCATAGAGCCTATCGAAAGGGTAAAACTTAATGGGTGCCATAACCTGGGTGAATATCCGTTAAACAAAAAGGAACTAGATGATCTTCCCCACAATCCCAAATACCCGGAACAGGATCATAACCAGACCAAAAACAACCAGCATTCTTTTTTCCTACCTGCTCCCTGCCTGCGCCCGGCAATACCTGTTTGGCATAAGGCTTTGGCGCCATTACTTCCCCTGCCCCGCTGCCGCCTACATACCCCATACCCAGCAAAACCAGCGGGCCATATAAAAAAGCCCAGCAGAGGAAAAAAAGCGGCAGGTAACGGTTATTGGTGGTCATGGCAAATGGTTAGCTAGGATAAGATGGGTGTGGATTGAACTGAGCTCAACCTTATTTCATTTTGAAAAAAAAGCAAAAGCCAGCCCCTCCGCCCAAAAACAGGCGGATACGGACACACCGTATTGCGAATCAGGAAAAAGTTACTTACCTTGGGGATGCGAATAACCATTGTAGTACCCTTGCCTAAAAACAACGGGCTGGTATCAGGCTAAATTAACCCGCCGGGATTTTGTGCGCTCTTCCACATTAACCCCCGCTCATTCGGGCTATTTTATACCTGGTAATTTCTGGCACGTACTACGATGGAGAACAGATGACGTTCTTTAATAATAGTTGTAGGGAATAATCTTTTATCACTTCCTTGAAGTGATACGAGTTGATGGCGGTTAATTTTTTCGTTTTCATAAACGGTAGTTTTATGTAAAACGATGTAAACTCAAAAAAGCAGAAGAAAACCAGATTGGTGAGAAACCAATAGGGCGAACTCCAATGCTTTTGAACGTGGTACCGTCAAGAACCGCTCAAGCCGAGGCCTGAGTTTCCCAAAAGACTGACATGAAGCCCGCCCTATTGAATATAAGGTATCGCGAAGATAGCAAAATTCAATAGATACGGCGAACTCACGGTCGGCTCATGGGAAAGTTTGACGGTTTTCGTTCATGAGCAACATCGTTAAAGCCAGGTTTACCCTAACTCTATTTGTCGCTATAAATAACTGATAAACAAATATAATAAAATAATTACTAGTACCAAGTACTAATTAAATTTTTTTTATGCCGAGGAGGAAAAACTCTGTTGGAATCCAGAAAAACAAAATTAAAGAGATAACTAAAGTTGCCGGAGTATCTCAAAGATTAGTTGCTTTAATACTCGACGTAAATTATACTACGGTAAGCTCTTGGAATTCAAATACTACACAACCAAGCCTAGAAAATTTAGATCAGATTGGCGAGTTGTTACAGAAAGATAATCGTGACTTACTGGAGCCACAGGGGCGAGTTGATACGGGATTGGCCAAGGCTTTAGAGCAAGAGCTGAAGAGATTGCACAAGGAAGAAAGGATTCCCTATGAAATCGAAAAGTTGAATAAGAAAAAGGGAGTAAATGTTAAGATAAATAACCCGGAGCTGATAAAGAGATTGAGGGATTTTGCAGAAGGGTATAAGAATAAATAAGAAGCTGCCTTTATTGGGGGCTGGCGGTTTAGTGAGTTGCAGTGGTTTTGTTTCGATTTTTTCGGGCTGAGGCTTCTTGTCAAAATATTATGAGTTAGATAAATATTGACCATTTTTTATTAATTTCGTCGACAGCAAAATCTATGAATTCTACCAGCTCCAGTGCCATTGATTCCCGATTGATTAAAGAGGTAGTGAAAAACTATTCTGCGCTGGATTACGCACCAAAATTAAGGGAGCTGGTCAATATCATTTACCCCGATACAAATTTAAGCAGCTATGGTAAACATGATTTACATAGAAAAATCAACGAGCTGATATTGAATGGTTATGATGGAGAACAGGTGCTTAAATACAGACTATTCAAAGTATTTCAAACTGCCAAAATCGTGGCTGCTTACGAGATTAAGGTTAAAAACAGCAGAGTTGATTTTTTGACTCTGAATGGCTACACGACCAGTTATGAAATTAAGTCTAACCTAGACAATCTGGATAAGCTTGCAAAGCAGTCTGGAGACTATATGGATGCTTTCGAATTTAATAATGTGGTCATCCATGAGCGTCATCTCAGTAAGTGTTTGGAAATTATTCCTCGTAGCTTCGGAATTATTACCGCAGATCAGTCGGGACACAGCTTTATCAGAAAACCGATATTCAATAGGTTTTTGAATCCAATAGTGCAATTGAGTTTATTGACTAAAAAGGAAATGATGAAGTGTTTTGATACTGCTGATTGTGATAGGATATTAGATCTTTTTTCCGCTAAGCGTATCAATGAGCTGTTCAAACTGGCTTTAAAGGCTAGGTATCAAAACCGATGGGACTTTATTGTCAAGCATGCAGAGGAAATATTGCCTATCGATCTTCAGTTCTTTTTCAGTAAAAACATCAAGCCATCGCATATTTACGGTTAAAGAAAGTACCCGCTAGCGATCTTGGTTCTGATGCAATGCAGATAGTGCTCCATCGAAATCCTTTTGAATTTGGCTTGGCTTTTTCCGCTTTCTAATCCATAGAAGATGTTCTCCAATATGTCCCATCCTTTATTTGTCGAATCCAGATAGTCCAGCGAGTGTTTTTTCATCCTCGTAGTTGCTGCTGAACTCATAACGGCCGGTACGATTATGGCTTCGAAGTCTTCAAGTTCACGGGCTACAGAGCCCTTGAAACCATAAAAGTCATTGGCTGTAGCATCATAATAAATGAAGCCAGGACTGATGCCTCCTCCGTCTTCCACAGGATCTTTCTTGATGCCTGCATAATCCGCGAAGCTATGAGCGGAAAGGTAGCTAAACCTGTCCATTAGGGAATTGTCTGCGCTAGATATCCGGTGGCCATGGTCGAGCTCGAAGTTTTTGATGGTGTTGTGAATGGAATTGCGTAGCAGAACTACGTTACACTTCTCAAATGTTTTCAGATAGTCCAACATAAATCCGATGATGTCCAAATCCTCGGGATCTGACAGGCTATAATTTTCCAGGTCTACGATCAAAAAATCCTGCGGTTTTGCGACAGCTTCTACTTGGTCAATGTCGTTGCGGAAGGTAAGTTCAGAGGTCCGAAAGGCTATAGTGTTGTAGACGTGCCTGAGGTCTGCTTCTTGTAACCGGATCGAACCTGGCTCGCCGGTGAGTTGCGCGTATGTACTGATGACCGGAATGATTTTATCATTTAGGGCACTCAAACTAAGCAGGTAATCGGTCCTGACTTTTCTAGTGGCGACTACACCACGAAGAAACTCCAGCACTTCCTTTTTCATTTTTCTGGATTGTTTGAGGTGCACGGGCAGGTCAATGAAAACCTTGTCGCTTTTGATGCTTTTAAGGGTTGGGGTATAGATCTCGTGAAAACGCTTTGTTGGCCTGACCATTTTCACTTTCCCTGCCTTGGGTTTTGGAGGAAGCCTTTCAAATTCTTTGAATATCTCCACATAAGGATAAATGCCACTTCCAAAATCGAATGTGGTCAGGACTTTTTTCTCTTCCTGACGTAACCTTAATACTGGTATATAAACTGGTATACTCATGTTGACCGCTTTAGTTGACTAATTTTCGATAAAATAATCAAGATTGATCTTGATTTTTAGATTGGCCCCAAATGAGTGCGGGGCTTTATTTAAGTTTTGGAGTCTTCCCACTACAATCGCCGGATGGGTGGCGAATTCTCTTGCAATCCTTCTCACTATTTTTTCATCAATGTGACCATTTTCGATTTGATTCAGGAAACTGTCGGGGAGTAGCCAGTCCCTAGCGAAATCATTGGCTTCTTGTTCTTTGCCTTTGTCATTCTCAATACCCTCAAGTTCTTCTATGAAAATGTCCTTTTTTCCATGCAGCAGGATATGTCCCGCCTCGTGAAAAAAAGTAAACCAAAAATGATCGTTGGTTTTATAGCGGTCAGTAATCTGGATTAATGGCGTTCCCCCTACCCATCTTGCGGCTCCACTGATGGGTGCTTTAGGAAGGCTGGTTGAGTAAATTACGGCAACACCAGCCTGATTGCACAGGTCTTGGAGTCTGGTAGGGAAATCCTCAGGCTGGGAGGCGACCAAAGTCTTGATTTCAGAGAGGGCTATTTTAAAGCGTTCTTTATTGAACGCTGGTAATTGCTGCTTTCGAAGTTTCAATTCCCCAATCCTTAACCACGCCGCCATACTACTGAATAGGGTTTGGTGTGCCGAACTTTTTCTGAAACTGGTCTGTGTATAGTTTTGGACATATACGGTCTCCCATTGGACTGGGGAGGCTACCCCGTAGAATTGCAAGCATTCTTCCACCATCTGGGTTCTTAAGGCTCCGGACTTTAAATAACCGAATTTTTGAAGTTCCTTTATAGGCTGCTTCTTCAGCCAGTCGATATTTTGTTCGAGGAGTTCATCCTGTTCAATTCTGGCCAATTTTTCCCGGTAATGCATTTCCCTGTTTAACCAGAATTGCATGTCAATGCCAAGCACTTTTTCAAGTTGCATGGCGGTATTGACGCTTATGGGAGCCTTCCCTGAGATCAAATCATTGACTTTCGCAGGTGTCTTTCCTATCCTTTCTGCTAATTCTGCCTGACTCATCCTTAGAAACTCGATGGTTTCCAGGATCGTGTCTCCAGGTTTAGTTAACAATTCTCTCGCTATTGTTGTATTGCTGCTCATGTTTTTTTTGTTGGATTAATGATAGTCCTTAGTTTCTATAATCCTTATATCTGTGACTTGTATCGTTTCGATTCCACCGGTATCCTTTTTGGGTACGGGATCATGGTCGATATCGAAAATCATTCGGTGGTTGACTGAAATGTCAAGTGCCCATTCCCCCTCAAGATTGCCCGAGAGTGGGTGGCAGTTTGCCGCAGGGATTTGCATCAGTACTTTAAGGTTGGGAGCAGCTTCGATGTCATCCAAACGATTTTGCACCTTCTTTGCCATCGTACCATAGGCTTTCTTTATTTCTGCCAAGGAACTAAGCTTTTTCTTAATCTTATTTGAACCGTAACTGATGTTCATATTTTTTTATTTTTATTACCGAATTTAGGTAAGGATTTTAATCAAAGTTAAAAAACTTTTTTTAATTACCAAATTATAAGTAGGATAGCCATGATGGCTGGACCAATACAAAATCCAAACAGCTATAAATTGAAGACTAAAATTCGGTTTATAGTTACGGGTTCCCGTAATTTTGGATAATTAACTTCATTTAGTTTGATGGTGCGCTTGAAATTAATATGCTTTGCTGATGCTGAATGATCACAGTGACCTGGATTTAGGAATATTTTTTACTTTAGCTTTTTAGTTTACCGGATTATAACGGGCACGATTTCAACTTATGGTTGTTGCTACATCTACGAATCGGTGTACTGTTTCCAGTGATGTATGATATTGAAAGCTCCATTTTTCGGCGAGCTTTTATTTTTTACTAATATTAATTTTCAGGATTATACATATGTACTGTCACCTATCTTCAAAATTTAGTTCAATGACAATTACCCCTCATTCTTTAAATGAGTAGGTGGGCCAAATACATAGATCGGGAACCAATTTTCCGGGAATTGTTTTTTTTGCCAACATAGCTCAATGTTTTCTTGTTTAAAATTTTGGTTGTTTATAAAATAAAAAACTGCAAAGAAAATATTATAGTCACTTCTTCCAGAAAAATTATTCGCATCTGTTCGCACCTGATCAATATGATTTTCTGGATGGTCACCCTCTCTTATAAGCTTATATTCAATAGCCACTCCCAATTCAGGTATATGTAGATCAGGTTCGTAATGCTTAAATTCTTGTTGAAACTCTGGGAGTTTTTCAATTTTAGTTTTAGGCCAAATTAATTCCATGAACCATTTGACAGATTTATATACAGTGTATTCTTTATCTGCTATTAAAGCTGTTCTTTGCATTATCAGGTGGGTATTTGCCAGTATTGAACGCAAGGTTTCAAGGTCATCTCTGTTGGTTATCTGATTTTTAAAATCAGGAAAGCTTAATAAATAATCTTCAAATTCTTTTAATCTAAGTAAGGTGTCCCAATTATTTCCCAAAGGTAATAATGAAGTTCTTAGCATGAATTCTCTGTCTTCTAATTTTTCCTTGTAACTATCTATAAAAAGGCCAGCAAGTAAATCCATAGACTTCATATTCAGATAAGCAGTAATTAGTATAAATAATCTTTTCAGTTCTGCAAGTAGCCAATCATCAGTCTCTGCACGATCTTGAGCATCATAGGTTTCTTCATCAAACTCAATCTTAATTGCATGTTTATTGTAGACAGAATAAATATTTGCTATCATTTTTCTTATCTGGGAACTGGAGTGGTCTTTTTCTCGCTTATCTAACATACTGGCTTACATTGGTTTTTATACATGCTATTCCTAAATAATTTCCTTATAAGGATTTCACACCCTTTCTTTCTCAACTGGCTTCAACCTTGTAGATTCGAATTTTATTCCTTAATTGAAATTCAAGGGTAACGAATCTTCATTCCTTGTATCAATAAAACCATAACCACTAAATATAACGAACTTTGATTTATGATACAAAACCATCGATTTAGAATAGTATGTTTCGAACATCCCTATGACGGGGAAATCTCATTCATGGTTTGCTATCTGAAGATAGTCATTATCATCAATTATAGGCCTAAAATAGTAGCCGATACACCAGCTTGTTCGGGAAAAGATAAACGATCATCACCTTCCTGATACATGTGCTTAAGTAGTTCCATTTCAGTAACTCCCACAGCACTTGCCTCCCTTAAGCTTAAAACTGCAGATCCACACCGATTAATATTCTCATAATTGACTTCCAGATGGTATTTATCCATCACGTCGCTCAAAAGCTTCTTTACAGATTCCAGGCTGGGATTCCCTTCGGATACAATCGGCAGCATTTCAAATGCTTCATCCGCACTCTTGCCCGTATCGACAATGCCAGAAGTTTTATTTTCCTCATCAATGGCCACAGTCAAATCTTGCTGCGCATCACCAACATGTTTTTCATTAGGCTTACAACCAAAAAACCAGAGGCTTATAATCATCACGAGGAAGAATCTAAATTTATTCATAGTTCATTTTAGAATTATGCACCGCTCAGGACAGTTAAAAATTTGCGCTATGGGTGATTATAGTTATTCAAAAATACCAGCCTATATCAACAAATTTCTACAGGAAACCGTAAGCTATAGTCAAAATCAATAGTAATCATGAAAATATTAGCCAAATAGTTGGAAAAACAATCTATTTGCCCCCTTTCTTTAGGCAATGGTAAATGCGAAAAGTGATCTGGTATTAAACAGTTTTATGATACATTTTATTGCCTGTTTCTTCCCTACTAAGTACCTCTTACCGCCGATATCTACAACAATATCCTACACCACATCCGCTGGCTGCCGCATTATTTGCTTCAACCGAAATTAAATCGTGACTCATAATATAAAACACCCACTGTAGAGGATAGTAAATTTTTGATCTCGTCTTTCGTTATGAACCCTCTCTCGTAATCTACGTATATGTTGAGCAGGTTTAGAGTAAGCATCAGGCAATGATCTCTTTTGGTACTGAAACTCAAAAGGTCAGCCGGATATGCTTTTTCCTTTCTATCTTTTGGTGCGAGATCTTTAAAGGCATTTACAATCAAAATTCCTTTGGCAACTATATTGTTATCTATTCCATAATTGCTCACCCATTTTTCAAGCTGCATGCCATTAGCCGTTGAAGCAGACTTGGTTAATCCCTTGATCTCTACTACTGCTGTAAAGTCATCTTCAAGAATATTAAGGTCGTCGTTATTACCATCGGGTACAACAACCTTAAATCCGAAATTCCGAAATACGTCTTCTACAACCTGCTCCAAGGCATCATCACCTGCGAATAACAAGCGCTTGAGTTCTGAAAATTTCTCTAGCTGCTTTTCGTTTTCAATAATTTTTGATTCAAGTTCCGCTTTCTCTTTTTCAAGCTCTTTCTTAATAACCACATACTGTTGCTCATTACCGATAAGATACTTTTCTGCCCAGGCAGGTACTTTTAAAGCTGAGCTGTCCTTACTGGCTTTATCATACAACTGCTGAATATCACTCAAGAAATCACGTGTCGTAATATGGTCAAAAGACGGCTGATACATTGCTTCCGGTAATCCGTATATCCAGCCCTTCCCAACTTTGAACTTAAAACCTGCATACCCCTTCCCTCTTTTAGGTTTAAAGATCGGTGTACCAGCAACTTTGTTCCACAAAAACTGGTATTTAAACCGGAAATGCTTATGGAGCTCTTCAAACTCATGGAGCGGGGCAAATTCTTTCCCGACCTTGTGCTGGAGATCAAAATCATTCGCATCCAACATCATAAGCGAAAACTCATTTTCATTGCTCATCTGAAAACCTTCAAGTGGTTCTACCAGATTGATTGAGGGTATTTGGTCTACAAATAGCAGCACCAAACCGCAGTGGTCGAAGAACATGCTTAGCTCAGCTCTGGTCCATTCCAAAAAAGCATCGAGTTCCTGATGCCTCGGGCGATGTAACAATCTAAGCAGATCAGCCAGTTCTCGGCTCAACTTCGATACCTTTACCAGTAGCACCTCAAAATCTGAAAAATTACGGTTACTGAAATAATCGATTTTTTCTACCTGAAAAGCATTAACAACATCCCCGATCTGGCCTATTTTAATTTTTGTATCTGACATGTTAATGAGCTATAAATTAGATCCGTCAATCTAGCCAATATTAGCCAATTTAGCAATATGACCGTTTCAAAATAAAAGAATCTGGTTAACATCGATAATTTTCAATTATATATGACTCCTGGATCGCCGTTACAAAATATTTCGCCACCCCGATCATACTTACATTATCCTTCATCACCATCTTCCTTTTTAAGCTCAGATTGGAAGGCCATTTCTACATATTCCTTATAATCAACTGCACCCAGTTTACCCAAAAGTTCGAGATATTCCTGTTTGATCTTAGCATCCAGATACTGATTTACTGCAACTATTTCAGCCAGTTCTAAAGGATTTTCAAACATATCCAGTACCTGAGTATGGATAGAAACCATGGTCTTTTCACTGATATCGCGCTGGATACTGAACTTTAAAAATTCCTTTGGATCTTTGCTTGTAACGTATTCTTTCATTCTTTCCACCAGAGCAGGCTCAAATCTCCATCCTTTAGCTCGCCCCTCCAGCGAATCATCATTAAAATATTCCCTCGCCCCATAAAAAATCCATAACACATCTTCGTTGAGCCCATGACTACTTTCTGCATAATTTCTGAAATAGGATAGCTGATGGGCAGCCAGTTCATCAGCCGAAAGCACAAAGCCCCCCTTTTCTTTTAAATGAAAGATCAATTCATTTTCAAACAGGTAAGGCGCTATAGCGCCAGAAAACAAACTATCGATAAATTCATTATATCGTGATGGATTTTCCTTGTAAAATTTATCAGTGATTGAATTATGGTAATTAAATATCTTACTCATCAATGATTCATAGTTGAATCTGAACATACCTTCCTTTTCGACAAAAGTCCGTCCAAAGACAAATATCCAGCGGATCACCTGTTCAAACTCCATTCTATTTTTAAAACGCTCCTCCTGCATCAACCTTGTCATCAACTGCTTATGCAGATTATGGCTCGCGCAATACTGCATAAAAGCAACCATATCCCCAGGGCTTTTGGCCGCCTGATATTCATTATCCGAAAGATCGGTTTGCGAGAGGCGGTAGCGGAAGTAAATCTCAAAGTAAAGTGGATAAGCAATCGAATTTTTCGCCTCTGGCCGGTTGTATCTATTTCCATTGAATAGGGCTTGAAAAAGCGCATCCACCAACTCAATATCGTCAGCGGAAAACTTACCCATTCCCTGCAGATATTCCCTGAATACTGTTATTCCTTCTGTACGATCTTTAAAACTTTTCTCCTTCGCCATACGTGGCGAGAAATGTTGCTGATGGCTGGCCATAAGGGGCTGTTCATGTAAAAAGTGGTTATGATGGGTATAGATCAAATCATATATGTCTGGGAAACGGAACTTGATCAGTTCCAAAAGTAAGAGGCACTGAAAATCGACCTCCGTTCCTATCAGTTGATAGGCAATTTTAAAAGTATTCAGGAATCTGACCACATCCCTGCCCTGACGAAGTATATTGCCATATGCTCGGCCGTAAATATCTTTGAACCCAAAAGGGATCATTTCTTTTTCAAATACCGCATAGTGCTCTTCACTAAGCATTACTTTAAGCTCAGTGCTGAGTGATAAAAGCAGATTATCAGCTTCACGTTTTGGAAGCGGGATTTCCAGCTGGAAAATCTTATCCAGGTAATCCCCTGCCGAATTATTAAGCGAATCAATAGCACCCTGAACATATCCCTTATCATAGCCAACCAAATACACCACATTAGAAAAATCGGCAGTATTGCGGATCAACCTGAGCACTTCAATAATTTCCGCAGGATAAAGCCTGTCCAGATCATCAATAGTTACCACCACTTTTCTACCTGTTGCGCCCAGCATTTTATTGATCTGCTGGTATTCACCGGAACTCTGAACCCCTCCTTGTTTCCTAAAAAAACCCAGCCAGTTTAACAGTGAAAGTGATGTGGTATCGAATCCGGCAAGTCTGCGTCCGTAACTATAGATCAGCGAAGATATTTTCAAGTCCACCTCAGCTATCCTTACAGCAAGCAGATCAAATAACTCCTTACGGATCATCTGGGGGTCCGAAGCACTCCATGGATCAAAAACCACTTGAATCACATCCTTCCTTTTAAGTTCGAGATTAATAAGGTTTAAAAATGAAGTTTTCCCGCTGCCATAACTACCTAAAATCCCGATAGCAAAAGATTTTGTGTTCCTGGTCTCCAAGACTAACTTTGCAACTGCATTAGCCGCTTCTTTACGATGAAAATGATCCTGCTCTGCAGTAACAACGGCGTTATCCTCAATGAAACCTGTTGATAAAGATTCTCCCTCCGACTGATCTGTTCCCTTAAAAAACAGATAATTTATCAAAACCGTGAGCATGACAAATCCAAATAGTAAATCAAAATAAGCCAATCCAGGCAAAATCGCCAATGGCTTAAACCTCCAGAAAGCATTGAGCCTTTCCAGCAGATACAATACGATGATAAACAGCGTAGCACGCAGCAAAAATTCACGGCTCAAATGCTTCGCAGCCCAGAATCCGGCTACAGCTAATACCCCAATCAGTATAAGATCCTGATAAAAGCCACTTTCAAAATGTGACAATATAGGATCTACCAACACGGCATCCAGCAAATTGGACAAAGGAAGCCTAAAAAAAAGTAGAATCAGAAAAAAAATAGCTGCTGCAAGTAGCGGAAAAGCATTGAATTTAAATTTAAGCATTGAGCGTTGTATCAGTTAAATAATATTATAATGAGTTGGATAAAGAAAAGAATCATATTTCGGGAGAACTACCACTCTTACTAGATCAGTTAGTTCTTGGCTTACCTTTGATACCTTCACCAGCAGCAGCTTAAAATCTGAGAAATTCCTTTTACTGAAATAATCGTGTAGATAACCTTAAAAAGTTGTTACCCGATTTTAAATTCCTTCCAAAGTACACAAACTTTCTCCCCAATTCAACTGTCCTGTTTCTACAAATCGAAAGTTGTATTCATCTTTTCTTCTTTCAGTACCTCAAAACGCGCATTGTTCTCATCGATCAGAGCTATAAAATCAAAATTACCAGTCTTTACCTCATTGACGAAAGCTGCTCTAAAAGACTTATAATCCTTGGTAGACATCAACCGTCTAACTTTGCCGAGAAGCCCATCCAGATCAATCTCCTTTCCGATCATTTCCCTTTTTACTGAACGACGGATGACGTTAGTGAAATCTTCATAATTATCCAGCGGAATATCCAGCTTCCCTTTGATCATTTTATCGTTGATGAAAAGATTGCTTAGCAAATGATTGACGATATTAAGTAAGATCACCAGCTGTTCTACTTTTGGAGTTTCAATTTCATGAAGCGCATTGTTTCCCAAAAACCTTACAGAATGGAGTCTACGCGATTCACTTTTGCTTAGATAACCGTTGCTGTGTAACAGGTTAATCCCGTCTGCAAGATTAGCCCTTTTAATTTTCAAGTGATTACAAATCGCTTCAATGACTGCACGAAAACCCGCCGCAGTTAACAATAGCGATTGAACCTTCATGGCATTAATAGTCTCTTTGTAAATACTGCGTATGTTCTCTGGGACTTGGGATATTCTATTTAGTTCTTCACCATATTCCAAATAGGGTGGGTAGATTTTCTCATCCTCATAATACTCTACTTCCCCATCCCTTCCTTCCCTCATCATGAAGTTGTCACCATATAACTGCAAAAAGGAAATGTTTTCACAACCCGCGCATTCGATCAACTGATACCTCCTTATCCACTGAAAATTGTATTCCTCTTCTCCACCGTTGGTCTTTTTTTCATAAAGTACTGTGTGATTTCTGAGCCCGCCACAAGCTTGGCAGAAATATTTATTGAGCGTTTGATTCATTTTTCAAATGACTAAATTTTTATTTGGCTTCTTATGGGGTACATCATTATCCCTGATATTCATCATAATACAGGGAACTGACAATATTATCAAGAACAATACTAATACCTTCAAAACGTTTTACAAAGTTTTCTAGATCAACAACAACATTCCCTATCTTTTCCACATAAAAGTGGTTTTGATAACCGGAACTGAAAGGATACCTAGAAAAATCCATATTATCTTGTTTATCGGTAGCGTTTATCAACAGAAAAAGTTCTTCCATATATAATTTTAATTCCAAAGTTGCCTGATCAAATACTTCGAGCGAAATTGCGCCGTTGTACAAACGAATTTTGGAACGGACAGTATGATAAAGTTGGCTGATGTTGTGCCCACGCTGAGCTTTTTCCTCCGAACCCGTAATGAGGTTGATTGTCCACATTATAGCTTTGAGGTAAACTTCAATACCATGATTTGCATTGTTTAATATAGGAAAAATAAGCATATCTGCACTTTTATCCCGATTAGTTATTAGGCATAGCCTTGCTAATCTGACTGCTGCACTTAAATAACCTTCAGCAATGCTGATCAGATTTCTAATGTCGCTCTCCTTACTGATTCTCCAGTTCAAAAAAGCAATTTTATCTATATCTTCATTTCTGGAAAATATTGGTTGCATATGTGATTTTTTTTTATTTATTGACCTCTATTGAACACTAAACTTATCTGCGGGATTTGATATTTGATCATTCAATAGCATTTGAAACTTACAATGCTAAATCAAGTTTCTTATGAACCAATGACACAACAATTAGTATATCCAGTGCTTCTTCTTCAGAAATTGGGAACTTATACTTTGGAATATGGGCAGTAGGATTGCGTATTAGCCCAAATAGTCCCTTGATTATATTCATTAACCCTAAATGTTCGCTTCTCTGGGTTTCATTAGATAGCAGGTTAATTCGTACCAGCGGATTTTTCGTAGAAAATACGACATCAGCTAGTTCTGCGCCATCTTCATAAACGTTACTCATTTTACGCAACCTTTCTGCAACACTTTTAACACTTTCAAAAACGGTATGGAAATAGTTTTCATCCCTAATTTCCGGCTCACAATATTTAAATATTTCTGAATGCACGAATCGAACGCCGAGCTTATGTTTAAAGCGATTGGCTCGTTGTTCAGCTTCAGTAATTGTATTTGAAGTTGCTATTTTTGTCAGTGTACCCCGTTCTGTGATTTCAATACCGATAAACGAAAGTCTTTTATTGATTTCATGTCTCCTATCCTCAAAGATGTGTTCTTTACCCAAGAAACCAATAGGATTCATAGCACGTTTCAAGAAATCGAGAACGTTGTTCGAACAATTATTATTGTTTTGCCAGTCGGCAAAAGCATTGTATAAACGCTTCCACTTAGTATTTGCCGAATCAATATCAGGGATATTGCTATTTCCCAGCAATAATGCGATTTCGCTTCCCGTTAGTCCATCATTAGTATCGGCGATTGTTTTGCAAATACTTTGTAGCGTCTCAGATTTTAATTGTGGTTGCTTTTGCATATTTCTTCTTCTTACTTTTCACTTAACTTATCTTCTGCGATAGCAGGTGTTTTGCAACTGTAGCTAACTAACTATCATCGCCTATTTAGAACAAAAGTACCATCAAGCTACGCAGCCTACTTGCGTAGATAAAGCCTTTTTTTTTCAATTAGGATTTAATGTAAAGCATGTAAATAAATATTCAAAACATCTAACCTTTGTTACACTATCGACTAAAATAAAATTCCATTCACTGAAATCGGTCATGCTCGCAATCAGGTCAAATGAGCTCCATTTTCTAGCTGAGAAAAAGGCAGGAAAAACTCCCGCTAAGGTAAAGTTAAAACAAAGAGAAACTTTCAGCCTATTCCGAGAATAGCTTGCCGATAAAGAATAAAGAAAAGATCAGGCATATTATGCCCATGATAGTCTTAATGTAATTGTCCTGAGGCTTTGGCTTCGAAAACACAAAACTCCTGGGAACATCCTGGGACCCAGACAAAAACTAATATTTTGTTACTGGCACCTGAGCCTTTACCTGCAGAAACATAACCCCAACGTTCCTGATATCCCGAAAAAACTGATTAAACCTGCACGCCGGAACAACCTGCTCAACCAGCGTAAATTCTGGAACAGGGTTTTAGACCATACCAGCCCTCTGGAATGTATATACACTCATAAAAAACTAACCCACGGCAGCTTCGCCGTTGAACATTTTATCCCCTACGCCTTTGTATCGCACGATCTGATCTGGAACCTCATCCCCGCCGATCCATCATTTAACAGCCGGAAGAATGATAAACTGCCCAGGATAAAAGATTACTTTGACGGGTATTACCGGCTGCAAAAAAATGGCTATCGAAGTGATGACTGTAAACTACCCGAAGGAGCCCATGATGGAAGATTACCTGAGCCTGTTCCCTAATGCGGATGCGAAGCAATTGCCTGAGACCGATTTACGGGTAAGGTTTTTAGAAAATATACAGCCGCTGCTTACCATTGCGAGTAATAATGGTTTTGAATATATGGGGAAGTTTTTATAGCTTAAGCTGGCTAAAACATCACATTATTTCTTCCAGTACAGCGTTAAGCTGATCCGATAGGTACCGGCCCCAAATATCATGTTCAGATCAGCATGCACCGCCCCTGTTTGTATGATATTTTAACCTATCGCCTGCTTATGTCTTTCTTCATATCACCGCTACCATTGAGATATTAAGTTTGATAGAGCGTTATTTGAGAGAATAAATTTACTCAAGCATCATTTTATGAAAACTTACGGTGCACCACAATTTGATAAAGATTATCCAAAACAAGAAAGGATGCAAGACCGAAAGTCATTTGATACATACCTGTGGAAAGTTGGAAAACAGGAAATATTTGTTGGTGTTCCTCTTGAAGAAACTAATAGAGGGGGTATCTGTTATGTGTTGGGCATATAGATGGGAAAAGTTTTCAACTAATAATGGTTTTGAATATAGATAGGCACACCAATATTATGCATAATGGATAAATATTCAATGTATCTGATAAAACTTAAATAGAAAATACATGTTCTGCTATGGAACATTCCCTTATTTAATGAAAATAGGCATATTAGCGCATCTTAAACATCCGATACGATCACCCTTTGCGGGCGGGCTAGAAGTGTTCACTTATGAGATTACAAGATCATTACAAGAACGGGGACATGAAGTAATACTTTTCGCAAGCTCTATGTCCTCCCGTGATTTGCCATTGGAGCCAATACTGTCAGATAGCGGGTATAATCAGGAAACTGGCATCAGAAAAAAAATTAAGGACTTACCATCTGAATATATATCTGAGCACCTGGCATACCTGAACCTTATGCTAAAAATTGATGAATATAAACTTGATGCTATTTTCAACAATAGTCTACATTATGTTCCCATAATGATGGCAACTCTGGTCTCCACGCCCATGCTGACCGTGTTGCATACCCCCCCTTTTTATGAGCTGGAACTGGCGATAAAGGCAGAGCGTACAACTTCCAAGGTGAAATATTGTACAATATCCGCTAGTAATTCATTGCTATGGCGTAAACACTCTGGAGAATTGGATGTAGTATATAATGGGATCGACGTAGACCGCTGGCAATGGAAACTTTCAAATCTTGATAAAACTTATGCATTTTGGTCTGGCAGGATACATCCAGATAAAGGCTTACATTATGCAATAGCTGCCGCAAGATTTGCTGGTATAAAATTAGTTGTAGCTGGTGGAATTGCTGATAAAAAATATTTTAACAATTACGTTAGGCCATTACTAGGGGAAGATATTATAATGTTGGGCAATCTGGCTCATCAAGAATTAAATCATCACCTCGCAAATGCCGCAGTGTGTCTGATAACCCCATGCTGGGAAGAACCTTTTGGTTTGGTAGTACCTGAAGCAATGGCGTGCGGAACCCCGATCGCCGGCTTTCGCATCGGTGCTTTGCCGGAACTCATTCCATCAACATGTGGCCATTTGGTTGATCCCGGTGATGTGGAAGCACTTAGCACTGCAATACACAAGGCTAAAAGGCTCGACCGAAAAATTGTGCGTCAATATGCTGAAAACAATTTTTCTTATCATGCTATGATAGAAAATTATGAAAGAATGTTGATGCAGGTAATTAAAAAGCAAGAAATAAATGAGAATTAACACTAATCAAAAGCAACATTGGGAAACCGACTTTTCACCCGAACTGGAAAAGGCTTTGGAATTGATTAAGAATAATGCATCGATAAGCGAAAGCGACGGTTCTTTCCTTTCCCGTGAGTTTCAATGGTTGCGGGAATGTGGGGCACTCTCGATTGTACTTCCAGGCATGATGCTCGATTTTCAAGGATCAAATACACAAAAACTGTTGGGTTTGCTCAGAAAAATAGGAAAGGCGAACTTATCTGTAGGGAGATTGTATGAAGGCCATGTTAATGCGTTATATTTGATTCATTTGTATGCAAACCCTTTACAGAAAGAGAGATATTATAAAGGTATTTTCGAAGAGGGGAATCTATTTGGCATTTGGAATACGCAAGATAATGAGGGTATACACCTGAAAGATTATAATGGAAGTTGCCGTATAGATGGCTCCAAAACCTTTTGCTCTGGCGCAAGCATTGTAAACCACGCCATCATCACCGGTGATTTTAACCAGAATGGCGAAACAGGATGGCAAATGTGTATTATAAATATGAATAAAATTGGACCGGAGCGAATAGGGAAGAATAGCTGGCGGCCTTTGGGTATGCAGGCAACGGGCAGCTTCAAGGTGAATTTTACTGGAGTTGATATAGATCAAGAAGACCTTCTATCCTCTCCGGGGATTTATTTAAAGCAGCCCCATTTTAGCGCCGGGGCAATACGCTTCGCAGCCGTTCATTTGGGTGGCGCAGAAAGCATTTGTGAGGAAACTATAGCTTACCTAAGACAGCTGAATAGATTAGACGATCCGTTTCAAAGCTTAAGGATAAGCAGAATGATGTCGAGCCTTACTATGGCCGGTTTGCTTCTGGAAGATTCAGGACAGAAATTTGATAATTGGTCAAATGATCCAAGTATGTCTGAGGCGCTGATCAACTGTGCAAATTTAACCAGGGTAAATATAGAGGATAGATGTTTAGAGATTATGGAAGACAGTAACCGATGCGTTGGAGCCAGGGGACTTATGAAGCCGGGATCACTTGAACGTAACTTTAGAGACCTAAGTTTCTATCTGCGGCAGCCCGCCCCAGATGTTACACGGGTAAACATTGGTAAATATTATTTACAAAAATCTCATTAGAGTGAAGAGTTCCTTTGATAAAAATACCTTTTGGGCAAAAGCAGTCCAAATAGACGACTCCGTTCTCGATGATGTGACCACCTGCTTAGTCATGGTTCCACATCCGGATGATGAAAGCCTTGGGTGTGCAGGCCTGATAATGGAATTATTAAGCCGTGGAAAGCGCGTTGAGCTTGTACTTACAACTGACGGAAGCAAATCACACCCAAATTCAAAACAATATCCTCCAGATAAACTTGCATCATTACGAATGGAAGAGCTTCAGCGTGCGATGAGAATAATGGGCCTTGATGCGGATAGGTTAAAAAGCTATGGATCTAAAGATGCGTCAATGCCTGGCAAAGGTTTAAACGGATTTGATGAATTAGAAAAACGCCTTGTTAACGACATAAGAACCATTAACCCTAATCTCATTCTTGTCCCTTATGAACTCGATCCTCATTGCGATCACAGGGCCACATTTGAGCTATTAATAAGCGCGCTTGAAAAAGCAAAGATCAACCGGCCGAAGATTTGGGAATATCCAATTTGGCTTTACCATAATGCCAAAGAAGAGGACATACCAATACTTAACGATACCGATATCAAATACCTGCGCATCAACAGTTATTTGGATCGAAAAAAGCAAAGTATAATGGCTCATCAATCGCAGGTCAGTAAACTTATTGATGATGACCCTGATGGTTTTATATTACCACCCGAGGTTATTTCTACCTTTTTACAAAGCAATGAATATTTCATTGAAAGAAGCAAGAACAATCCTGCTCAATCTCTTGGTGCACAGTACTTTGATGAAATGTATAAATGTGACAAGGATCCGTGGAACTTTGACTCAAGTCCTTATGAAAAAGAAAAATATCGTAAAACCATAAGTCTCCTTGGCAGTACAAACTATTGCCGCGGCCTTGAAATCGGGTGCTCAATTGGCGTATTGACAAGAATGTTGGCCGGGAGATGTGATGAACTGGTAGCAATAGACCTAAGTGGCGAGGCGATAAAGATAGCCACAGAAAGGCTGGCAGAGTACAATAACGTCACATTCATAAATGAAGGAATACCACATTACTGTATTGAAGGTACTTTCGACCTCATATTGTTAAGTGAAGTTGGGTATTATCTTTCTCATGAGGATTTAAAGCTTGCAAAGCAGCAAATTATCGAACATCTGAATAAGGAAGGGATGTTGATCCTGGTACATTGGACGAATTTCGTTGCGGATTACCCTCTTACAGGAGATCAGGTACATGAACATTTTCTAGATAGCCCGCTGATCCATAAGGATCGCTATATCTCAGAGAATTACCGGATAGACACATTTATTAAGGATAACATCTGATTTTTGAGATCCTAAAAGCTATTGATCCCTACATTTCAGCTATTTTGCATCTTCTAGCCAAACCATGTTGGATATTTTTCTTTTCGGAGAGGTTGTGATGATGAAAATAGTTGTTGAGTTCTTGAATCGCCTCTGATATGGGTTTAAGACTGAATTTAGATGGATGAGATACCCTGAGATGATTTTCGATTTCTTCCCAAAAGGCTTCGAAATATTTCAGACCTGAACGAAGTGAATTTAAATAGTCAATAGAGATATTAATTTTTTTTGCATATTTTTCGTCCCACTTTACCTCACAGGTCAATCCGCTGTTCCACTGTCTTCGAAGTTCGCTCTTAATCCTGTATTTATAGATAAGCGTATCAAAAGCTTCCACATGTTCTTCCTGGCTATTGGATGCCATTACACCCCACTTTCGCAATTGTACCGAAAAGCCAAATTCAACCCTTCCTTGTAGCCTTGCGGAGGTGAATATCTTCACTTTCGGAGAGTGCCGTATAATGGCATCCACTCGTTTAAGTGCTTTCCTGAATTCTTCATCCTCCAGATAAGGTATTGCGGGTAAACGGCCTGCCCTGTCGTACATTTCACACGTAACTGCCAGACTTGGGCCAAAACACTGAAAGTGTCTTGGCCAGGAGTTTACAGGGCAAGGATCCAGTTGAGACTCTACCCTCGCCGAAAGAAAACGATACTTTACATTCCTCAAATGCTGGAGTTTTGATAACGCTGGTGTATCCCTGGAAATTATCCTGCCTCCTACCACGTCTGCACCATCCTCAATTTCACTCACAATGTTATACACCCAGTAGGGATCAACTTCACTATCTGCATCAGTTGAAACAATAATTCCGTTCTTGCCTAAACGATTGAATGCTGCGTCCATAAGCAAACGTCGGACCGTTCCGATATGTGCCTTTGATGGGTCCTTTATAAATAGGCATTCTACCCCAAGATTAAACAGGTGATGTGTCTCCTGATATTGTTTGCATATTTCAAAGGTCTGGTCATTGCAGTTATTAGCCAAAACCAATACTTCATAGACATCAAATTGAACTGGGTTCCCCGATCCATCAAGCTGTAGCCGTAAAGCATCCAATGTTTTTAAAATAAAATCTGCCTCATCTTTTGCGGGAACAATGACGCTCAATCTTAGTTTCCGTGAAACTGGCAATCCAAAATGCAAAGCTTCAGGTAAACAATCACAATGGTCCATCTAGTGTTTTATTTCAAGAACACTGACTGGCCGGTAATGGTTTTTAAAGTTAGAATAATGTTTTATAGAAAAGGAGTTGTGCAAACCCTGCATTTGATAACATCATATAATCTAGTCTATTATCGATACTTTAAATAGGAGATCATATTTAACAATATCCTTAAATACAGTATAATTTAACTCAAAATTCAACCTATCATAAAAAAGTATTGTTATTTTAGCTGAACCAAACAAACGAACATCCGATATCATAAAACGCCAAATGGACTGTGTAGTCTGTAATAGCGAAATAAACACAAAATTCTGCCCTGACTGTGGGCATCCTGCTCAGCTTAAAAGAATTGACCGAAAATATATCATCCGTGAAATTGAATATGTTTTGCATTTTGAACGTGGAATTTTATACACAATACGAGAACTTATATTAAGTCCGGGGGATAACATTCATAAATATTTATTGGAAAATAGAAGCCGACTGGTGAAACCCATTATATTCATTATCACTACTTCATTATCTATACCATTCTCAGCCATGTTTTTCATGTTGATGACAGTTATGTAAAATATCAGCAAGGGCCGGGTGAAACCGTAAGTTCTATCAGCAAAGTCGTTCAATGGATTCAAAACCATTAGGGCTGCTCCAATATTGTAATGGGTGTATTTATCGCTTTATGGTTGCAGGTGTTTTTTAGAAAGTCCAGGTATAATTTCTACGAAGTTTTGATTATGCTATGCTTTGTTATGGGAATGGGCATGCTGGTATTTTCAATCTTTGTAATATTGCAAGGCCTGACACACCTCAAAGTAATGACACTTGGGGGTGCTATAGGGCTTTTGTACTGCGTTTGGGCAATTCTATGGCAAGAAGAAGATTGCAAGCTATTTAAAAGGATTAGGTGCTTACATGCTAGGAATGATCACATTTTGGATGATTCCAGTGCTTATTGGAACAATGTTAGACATTTTGAAATAAATAGTAATTATTATCATTGTTAACGCTGAAAGCCGCGTTAAGCCATACATTTTTAACGTTTAGCCAATACTTACTTACTAGCGTTCTAAGCAGATCCACACTTAAAACAAACATTTCCAAGTATCCTTCTTCCCCCTGTAAGGTATAGCAGCGGCATACTTTTGCAACAAAGATGCAGCATATGGCCCGGCCCGCATGGAATAGCCAAAAAACAATAAAAAAGCATAACCTGCCAATAATAAATACATCACGTAGAAAATTCCATTCACTTGCGCGGAGTGATGAAAAACCTGCGCCCTATCCTTCTCAGAATAAAAGGACTCAGGTACGGGAGAATGCCAATGAAAAAACCAAAAACGCTTTCCATGGCGGGAGGAACTTTAAATAGCTTAATTGATGTCAATGATAACAAAGTAAGGATCGTTTTCTTTTTTGACCATAAGATCAAGATGTTCTTCAAAGGTGACCAGGTTCAATAGCTCGTCTTTTAAAAAAGTGGTGAATACTTCCATATCAGTATCTGTTTTGACGTTAACTTCAAGCGTTTCTGTAGTCTTCCAAACGGATAGGCTTAAAGCCGTCAAGTTATTTTAACTTGAGAACGGTTCCATATTCCTTCTCTCTGATTTCGGTTGCTGAAATAATTTCAAAAGTATAAGTTTTAGATTCTTGTTCAATTTTAACCTTTATTTTGGACCCATTAATTTTGTAAGTCCCCCGATACCCGATGTCGCCAAATGGAAGAATTTCTGCATAGCCATCTGGCTGTAAAGTTAAAGCGAAACCACCATCGTAAGCATTAGCAGGGGTATGGTCAACCTGAACGTACTCTTTCATTTCGTTTACAATGAGTTGATCTTTTTTGCACCCCCCTGCAATTATCAGTATGGAAACAATAAATAAAACAATTAAGGTAGTGGAATTAGAACAGATGTTTTTCATGCGCAGGTTTATGGTTTTAAATGACTTATCTGGCCAGGTATTTCAGATTAAACGAGTGGATTAACGCAAATGCTACAGTTAGCAGCGAATTGTTTTTAATAATTGATTGCTAAGTGCGCTATTTTGTTGTAAAGGACATAGCGTAAGCTGGAAGTTAAGAAAAATGCACGAACCACCGGGCAAGGTGGTTGAAGGGCACGGGCATCTCTTTTAAATTGAAAAGTTTTTACGCCATCATTGCTATATCTACAGACTGGTCAGGTTGCCGAAAGATAATAAGCCGCTCGCTGATCAGCATATCTCCACCCATATACATTTCGAAATAATTAGAAAGCGAAAACGGGATTAAATTTTAAAAAGCATCTTTTTATTCCCCTGTTTCTTAACTTTATGTTGAAACTAAAAACAACATCATGAATCAGGAAGAAAACCAACCAACAGCAGAGACCCGGTCAGCATCCATTAATGAACAAGTTACAGACGCTGTTACGCAGTCCAATGTAAAAGTTGTAGCGGAAGCACCGGCAATCGCATTGGGAAATGTTTACCAGACGGCGGCACATGCTACCGGGATTATGTTTGAAAATGCCGTAAACGCCCAGCAACAGCAAAATATTCTCGGGCAGGCTGCAACAAATCAGGGCGTTACACAGGTTTACAATATTGATACAGGTGCTGATGCCATTGCTGTTGCAAAAATTTTAAAACCGTAAATCTAAGCTGAACAGCTATTTAAGCCTGGTGCAGAGAAAATTTTAAATCTGAAAGCCAGGGTTAGTCCTTATTTTTTATCATTTTAGCCTGTGCTTTCGCATCAGCAGATTGCACTGGTGAACGTTTTTCCCCCGCAATTGCAGCAGCTAATCTCTTTTTCGTTATTCGGCAACCCACCACAATCGGTGCAAACCTTTTGCCTTTGCCGGGACTGGCGGCTCAGAAATTCATCATCAAAATTCGGCAATACCGATAGCCCGGGTATTGGCTGATCCGTTTTCAACATGGTAAATTTCCCATCTACCTCCAGATATAGTCTTTTAACTTCGCCCAGATGGCGTATACCATGGGATCTCAACTGGGCAAATAACCGGTCTTCGGTCAGGCGAACCCTAAGCATTTCCTTTTTATCAATTACTCCATTTTCAATCAATAAACTGACATCACCATGGGCAAATTGTTCCATTAGCTGATTTCCATACGCTCTTGTTGCGATGAGCCTTTGAATGGTTATCACAACCAACGCTACCACCAGAGCCGGTAGAATACCTCTATCGGGCGACTGGATTGGAAGGCCTATTGCTGCTGCCAGGGAAACCAGCGCTGCCATTTCATTCCGGGATAATTGTGCGGCCATCCTTTTGCCCATTGCGCGCATCGAAAAAATTAACAATATGAAAACAAAAGTTACCCTGATTAATAGTTCCAAATAAAACTCAGCTGGTAGATCCCCTAGAAGAATTCTTTGCCAGTCATATAAGTGCATATCTTCTTTATTCATCATTTGGCTATTATCACTGCTTCGATCCATTCATCGTGCGTACAATTTGAACATTTATGACCTGCTTCAACCTCCTCCACGTAACCGCAATTCTTGCATGCCATTAAATTTTCATGCTTATTCTGATCAGTCCACAGCAAATGATCTGTTGGAGGGAAAACCGACAAACCCGGCTTTGCGTGATGAAAACAGTAAATACTGAAAATCCCTGAAGTTTCCATATACAGGCGTTCTACACAACCCAGTGACATTACCCCATTTTGGCGGAGTTGTGAAAAAATCATTTGCCTGGTGATTTTATTTCGACGTAGCTCGGCTAACTCAAATACACCATCCCGTACCAGTATAATTGGTTCACCCATATATAGTTTTTCAAAAGTCGAGCTCTTGTACCCAAACCAACTCATTCCCCGTTGAAAAGTTAAGGTACATACGAGAAGCAGCACACCCTGTGCCAGTCCACTTCCGGGCAACTGCATCGGCACGGAAACGATCGCTCCCAAAACAAGCATCACAGCCATCTCATTTATAGAAAGCTGACCGCTCATCCTTTTTCCAAGCCACCTGATGATCAATAATAAAAATAAATACATAAGCAGTGTCCTGATCAGGGTCTCAATTAAAAATATCTCCGGAGCTTCTCCGAATAAAATTCTTTGAAAATCATTTAGCTTGACTTCTTCAGGATTCATATAAGATTTAACATTTGATTTTACGTTGACCAGAGCCTTCATACTAACATGATGAATCGGTAAAGGTTTGAAGTAGAAGGTTGTAGTTGGTATTATTTTTCCCAATTTTTGATATTTATTAATCAATCAGCTTCACTGCTTTTAGTTTTACAGATAAAATTTCATAAAATAAATAATCAGTAATTTTAAGTTTTTGCCTACTATCCCGTATACATTTAATTTCATTTATATAGGAGATGGCTACCATCCTTGGGCGAAACTTCGCGTATCTATCAGAATACTTTGTAAGCGTTCACCTAGCTGATCTACTATTGAAACTTTCGTTTCCCGAGACATATTATACTTAAGGCCTGCAATCTGTTCCATATTAGCATAAAAGCATTGATCAAATCCCTCTCAATTTTAATTGTGCAACCGAGGCAACCTATGCGATGAGTTACAAACCATTTCATTTTTTGTAATTTTTTAAACCTTTCGCATTCTTTCTTTCCAAAAAATGTATTTTCTTACCTTCAATCCCGTTGTGCTGTATTCACATTTTCCGTTGACAAGTCTATCTTTTGTTCCACCTAAACCAGAAATGCGATGTTTCATGGTCATTCCTAAGTGCATTTTTGTAAAATATTCGTTGCGCATGCCATTATTGTATGTTATTCATTACAAGTGTGTATATTCAGATAATCAAAAATTTTATCGTTACACCGCTAACCAAAACATCCCATCTATAAAACTTAGTTTGAACTATGAAAAAGAAAATTACCATTAAGCCATGGGGGTTAAATTCCTATGGACTGAAATTAAGCAACAAAAAAAAACTTTTAGCAACCATCTTCACTTTCGGCTGTTTGCTTACTGCCTGTAAAAAAGATCAATCAGATATAGCACTTTTATCACCTGAAAAAAGTGCTGCCAATGCAAAAACTAATGCGGTGGCAGCCCTTTCAATACCTACTAAAAGCGAGGCCTTATTGGCCATGCAGGTTTATAACAATCATTTTTATAATCAATACGGCACATATGGTCCTTCATATAAGGCATATTACTGGAAAGATGATAACCATACCGGCCGAATGGATTTCTGGACCCAGCAGGAGGCGATTGAAATGCTGATAGATGCCTATAATATAAATCCCGGCACCGATTTAAAAAATAAGATTTCTTATTTATACAATGGGGTAAGGGATGGTTATGGTTTATTGTGGTCTGACAATAAATTTAACGATGATATTGTTTGGGGAGCACTAATGTGTATAAGGGCTTTTAAAATCACCAATGATGGCGGCATGTTGGATATGGCAAAAAATAATTTTAATATGATGTGGAACCGCGCCTGGGATACGCAATCATTAGGTGGTGGCTTATGGTGGACTACCGATAATCAAAGTAAAAATACCTGTGTAAACGCGCCAGCAGTGATATGTGCGATGTTGTTATACCAGGCAACAGGTGATGTAAGTTATAAAAACAAGGCTAAGCTCATTATGGATTGGATGGTCAACAGACTTTACGATTCATCAAGCGGTGAAGTTAAAGGGGCAATCAACAAAGCCGGTACCATTACCGAGGGAGCGCTTTCTTATACGCAGGGAACTTTTATTGGCGCATGTGATTTATTACGTGGTGATTTCCCTGCAATAAACTACCTGTCAATGGGTACCAAAGCAATGGATTATGCACGCAATAGCCTTTGTAATTCCCCCGGAGGAATTTTAAAAGATGAGAATGGCATTGCTGATACACAGGGCATGAAAAGTATTTTTGCACGCTGGGCCTGCCTTTTTGTAAAAAATACGGGTACAGCAAGTAATTACGGGCCTTGGCTTGATGCCAATGCAGCACAGGCATGGTCTATTCGCAATAGCCAGGGACTCATGTGGAATATATGGGGAACCCGCACGCCAGAAAGCACACGTAATGCTTTTGAAACTACCTGCGGCGTTGCTATGGTTAACGGTATTTACTATTATCGTTAATGATTAAGGCGTAATTAAAAATTTAACCTTGAGTATTTTGATATTTTGGTAATTGAGCTTCCGGTTATCATATTGTTCCCCCGATAGCGGATGTAGCCAAATGGAGGAATTTCTGCATAGCCATCTGGCTGTAAAGTTAAATCGAAACCACCATCGTAAGCATTAGCTAGGGTATGGTTAACCTGAAAACTCTTTTACTTCATTTACAATGAGTTGATTCAGTAGCGCTGATATATCGCATACGGCAGATCTCCCAGACACGGGATCCAGCACCAGCGCCATAAGGTATGCAGAGGAAAAGTATGCTGTAAAACATTATTGATATTTTAATTCATGCTGCTATTCCAGCTGCTTTGAACTTATTATGGTTTTTTCAACTATTATGATTAAATTTATAATTACTTGCCTTTCGGTTCTTAAAATGCGAAACTTAATTACCTCTTCAATCAACACCATGGTGGAATATCCTGCGAAACAACCATTCATAAATGTTCATTAACAAGTATTCTTGGGAAAAGAATACCCCCTCTATACCGCAAAAACATTTTCAACTTATCCACCAAAAAGACAATCTTTTCCACATTATATAAATTACTAACAATTTTAGTTTTATGTTTGTTGTAAAATTTTAAAATACTAAAAATAATAGTATAAAAATTTACCGGTCATGGATGCTAAAAAGGAGTTGTTTCAAAAATTGCAACAGGATATCCTGTTGTGGCAGGGCTTTAAGCCAGTGTCCGCTGGCAAGGCTGAACGTATCGGCCTTGGAGAGATAGAAAATTCTTTTCCGGGCTGCGTATTCCCCAAGAAGGCGATTCATGAATTCGTTACCGTACTGCCGGAGCAGTCAGCGGCAAGCGACGGCTTTATTGCAGGGCTGCTTGCCGTGCTGATGGAAAATGGTGCCGCCTGCGTATGGGCCAGTACCTCGCGCCGGTTGTTTCCCTCCTCACTCTGCCTTTTCAACGTAGCGCCCGAGCGCATCATTTTTATGGATGTGCAAACGGAGAAGGATGTTTTATGGATCACAGAAGAAGCGTTAAAATGCGAAGGGCTTGCAGCGGTTGTAGCCGAGGTTAACAACCTGAGCCTTATCGAATCACGCAGGCTGCAGCTGGCAGTAGAATCTAGTGGCGTTACCGGTTTTATCCTGCGGAAAGATGGAAATAAAATGGCAAGTACTGTGGCCACCGCAAGGTGGAGGATTAGTCCGCTACCTTCCCATACCGAAGAAGGAATGCCGGGCCTTGGCTTTCCACGCTGGCAGGTAGAACTGCTTAAGGTACGCAATGGCAAGCCCGGAAGTTTTATACTGGAATGGGCAGGCGAAAAATTCGAAGAAGTTAAAAAACAAACTGTTTGGTCTGAACCGGAGGGCAGGCAGATTGGATAGATATCATGCAAAGGCGTTTTGTTTCCATATGGTTCCGACAGCTCCTGGCTGACTGGCAGCTTATCCGCAGGCCCGAACTAAAGGACTTGCCCTTTGTTTTCGCAGCGCCCGATCACGGCCGCATGATCATCACCGCCGTTAGCCCCATAGCCAGCGATTTTGGAGTTCAAGCTGGCATGCGTGCAGCCGATGCCAAGGCCATTTGCCCTGGACTGGAAGTGCTGGACGATAAACCGGGGCGGCCTAAAAACCTGCTCAAAGGCCTTGGGGAATGGTGTGTGCGCTACTCCCCGATAGTAGCCATAGATGAATTCGGGATGGATGGACTTATGCTCGATGTTTCCGGATGCACCCATTTGTGGGGCGGAGAACGGGGCTATCTGAAAGAAATCGTTTCCAGGTTAAAAAGCAAAGGTTATAGCGTGCGCCTGGCCATTGCCGATACGCCCGGTGCTGCATGGGCTGTCTCACATTACGGCACGGTTACCCCGCTTATCCCGACCGGTGGGCAGGTTGATGCACTGCTGAACCTGGCTCCCGATGCCCTGCGATTGGGGGAACCCGCGCTGGCAAAATTGCGCAAACTGGGATTTTACCAGGTCAAAAGTTTTATCGGCATGCCAAGGTCTGTACTGCGCAGAAGGTTTGGCGAGGATTTTCTGCTCCGCCTGGCGCAGGCCATCGGCACAGAAAACGAGGTACTCATTCCCCTGCAGGTACCTGTGCAATTCAGCGAAAGGCTGGCCTGCCTGGAACCCATCAAAACAAGGAATGGAATAGAAATAGCCATCCATAAACTGCTGGAAAATCTGTGCAATAGCATGCAGGCTGAGGGAAAAGGCTTACGTACAGGCCTGCTTACCTGCTACCGGATAGATGGAAAAGTGGTGCAGGTGGATATCGGTACAAGTGGGGCTACGCATAACATCAGCCATTTGTTCAAACTTTTTCAACTGAAGATCGATCAGATCAGGCCGGCGCTTGGCATAGAGCTCTTTGTTATGGATGTGCCAAAAGTGGATGACGTAGAAGTGCCGCAAGAAGAAATGTGGACATCAACCCCCGGACTTGATGATAAAAGCGTAACCCGTCTGCTGGACCGCGTGGCCGGAAAAGTAGGTTTTCAGGTGATCCACCGCTACCTGCCGGCAACCAAATATTGGCCGGAAAGATCGGTGCAAAAGGCCGCTTCAGTCACCGAAAAAGCAGTTACCACATGGCGCGTGAGTAAGCCTAGGCCTACCGAGCTGCTCAAGATACCTGTACCAATTGAGGTAATGGCGATCATCACCGATCATCCGCCAAAGTTTTTTATCTACAAAGGCGTGCGGCACATGGTGGCAAAGGCAGATGGACCTGAGCGCATTGAACGCGAATGGTGGCTGGACCAGGGGGAGCATAGGGATTATTACCAGGTGGAGGACGAGGAGGGCGGCCGATACTGGCTTTTCCGCTCGGGGCACTACGGCGGGGAACAAAAGTACAAATGGTTTATACATGGATTTTTTGCATAGCGTAGATGGGTATGGGATATAGCGAATTACAGGTTACTTCAAATTTTAGCTTCCTGCGTGGCGCCTCACACGCACACGAACTAGTGGAACAGGCTGAGGTTTTTGGGTATAATAAAATAGCCATTACCGATAGAAATACGCTTGCGGGGATCGTAAGGGCACATGCCGCATGCACGGAGAAAAACGTAAAGCTTATTCCGGCTTGCAGGTTGGACCTGTTGGACGGGCCAAGCTTACTGGCCTACCCTACAGATAAGGAAGCCTATGGCAGATTATCGGCACTGCTCACCCTGGGCAATATGCGGGCAGAAAAAGGATCCTGCCATATCTCCAGAGCCGATGTATACGCCCATAGCAAGGGCATGATATTTACAGTGGTGATGCCCGGCGAGCTCAACCGCAGGTTTGAATACGAACCGGGGTTTATAACGGCATTGGCGGAGTACCGCGAAGCCCTTGGCGGCCAATTGTATCTTGCCGCCACCAGGTCATACATGGGAAATGATGATAAACTCATTTTCCGCACCTCGCAGCTTTCCAAGGCTTACGGGATGCCGGTGGTGGCAACGGGCGATATCCATTACCACTCGCCATCGCGCAGGGAACTGCAGGACGTACTAACCTGCGTTAGGGAAAAATGCACCATCCAGGAAGCTGGTTTCCGCCTGCACCAGAACGCAGAACGTTACATGAAAGAGGTGGCGGAGATGGAACGTTTGTTCAGGAAATATCCAAGTGCCATTGAAAATACAATGGTGATTGCCGAGGCCTGCAATTTTTCACTGGATGAGCTCAGATATGTTTACCCGGAGGAAATCAATAAAAGCGGCCGCTCACCGCTAAAAGAACTGGAATACCTGACCTGGAAAGGTGCACATGAATTTTACGGCGAAACAATACCCGATAAAGTGGTAAAGATGATTGGCCACGAAATGGAATTTGTGAAGCAGATGGATTATGCCAACTATTTTCTCTTTGTGGAAGATATCGTCCGTGAGGCAAGATCACGCGGGATCCTCTGCCAGGGCCGGGGTTCGGCAGCCAATTCGGCAATCTGTTTTGTCCTGGGGATTACATCGGTAAATCCGATGAAATTTGACCTCCTTTTTGAGCGCTTTATTTCGCCCGCCAGAAACGAGCCGCCTGATATCGATGTGGATTTTGAGCATGATCGAAGGGAAGAAATTATCCAGTACATCTACGATAAATATGGTCGTGACCGGGCGGCAATCGTGGCCACGGTTACCCAGCAACACCAAAAGGGTGCCATACGTGATGTAGGCAAGGCAATGGGACTTTCAATAGACACCATTAACCGGCTGTCTGGCTCGATATGGGAGTTTACCGATGAATGGTTTGAGGACAAGCGGCTTACCGAGCAGGGCCTGAATCCAAACGATCCGCTCCTTAAAAAAACACTCGAGCTTACTTCCCAGATGATGGGTTTTCCGCGGCAGCTGGGCCAGCATACCGGTGGATTTGTAGTAACGCAAGGGAAGCTTACCGACCTATGCCCTATCCTGAATGCCCGTATGGAGGACCGCACCAATATCGAATGGAATAAAGATGATATTGATGCACTTGGGTTTTTAAAGGTAGATGTGTTGGCGCTTGGAATGCTTACCTGTATCAGAAAAGCTTTTGACCTCTGCCGTAATCATTACGGCGTGCAATATACGCTGGCCAATATCCCACAGGATGACCCGGAGGTTTATGACATGATCTGCCTGGCCGATACCCTTGGCGTATTCCAGATCGAGAGCAGGGCGCAGATGTCCATGCTGCCCAGACTGAAGCCCAGGGAGTTTTACGACCTGGTGATCGAGGTGGCTATTGTAAGGCCCGGGCCCATACAGGGAGATATGGTCCATCCTTATTTGCGAAGGAGAAACGGCGAAGAGCCTGTGGCCTATCCTTCACCCGAACTTAAAGAAATTTTAGGGCGCACACTCGGCGTACCGCTTTTTCAGGAACAGGCGATGAAGATAGCCATTGTCGCGGCAGGCTTTACCCCGGCTGAGGCAGATGGTCTGCGCAGAAGTATGGCAACATTCAAGTTCAAAGGTCTGGTTAACCAGTATGAACAGAAACTGATAGACGGCATGCTGGCCAAGGGTTATACGCTGGAGTTTGCCAAGCGGATATTCAGGCAGCTGGAGGGATTTGGCAGCTATGGTTTTCCGGAATCACATGCGGCAAGTTTTGCGCTTTTGGTCTATGTATCCTGTTGGCTGAAACATTATTACCCGGATGTTTTTGCTGCAGCGCTACTAAACAGTATGCCGATGGGATTTTACCAGCCGGCGCAGATTGTGATCGATGCGCGGAAACATACAGTTGAAGTTCGCGAAGTGGATGTTAACCATTCGCTCTGGGACAATAGGCTTGAAGAAAAATCCGGCAAATACTTTGCGTTGCGTTTGGGATTTCGGCAGATTAGCGGAATAAAGGCGGATGAAATAGAAACTTTGGTTAACGGAAGGGCTGGTGGATACACAAGTATTACCGCACTCCGCGATGCGGGAGTATCTATTGCGGCGCTTGAAAGGCTGGCCGATGCAGATGCGTTCAGGTCAATTGGAATGGACCGGCGCAAGGCACTTTGGGAAGTTTCTGCACTGCAGGACATGCCAGTGGAACTGTTTAAAGGGCAGGCATCTGAAAGTGTGCTGGAAAAGCAAGTGGAATTGCCACTTATGGGCAAGGGCGAACATGTGGTGCAAGATTATGCAACGGTTGGTTTGTCGCTCAAAGCCCATCCGGTAAGCTTTGTCCGCCCGCAGCTGGATATGCTGAACATCCGGACATGCCATCACATCAACCATGATTCAACCGATGGGCAACTGGTCAAAGTAGCCGGGTTGGTACTTGTGCGCCAGCGACCAGGAACTGCGGGCGGAGTTTGTTTTATTACTATTGAAGATGAAACAGGGTATTCAAATCTGGTGGTTTTTGAAAAGCTGTTTGAAACCTACAGGAAGGAAATACTGCACGCCAGGCTGCTTATGATAGAAGGCCGTTTGCAGCGCGAGGGCCAGGTAGTGCATGTAATTGTGAGTAAGTGTTTTGATTTTACCAAGATGCTGGGCAAACTGGTGCAGCGCGAAGTAGATGAACTGCCCGTTTTGACACTAGCGCGGGGTGATGAAAAGACCGCGCCCTATCCTTCCCAGAATAAAAGGACTCAGGTACGGGAGAATGCCAATGACAAGACCAAAACTGCTTTTCACGGCGGGAGGAACTTTAAATAGCTTAGTTTATGCCAACGGTAACATAGTAAGGATCGTTTTCTTTTTTGACATGAAGATCAAGATGTTCTTCAAAGGTAACCAGGTTCAATATCTCGTCCTTTAGAAAAGTGGTGAATACTTCCACATCAGTATCTGAATTGAATTTTATAAGAAAGATACCTGATTCAAAGAAAGTATTTTGAAAAGTAGAATATCAATTTGATAAAAAACCTTTTAGGATAGAAGACGCAAATAACCTGGTTTCTAATTACGGCTACCACGTTTATAATGACAGCATTGGTAAAGATTGTTGATATCGTTACGAAGACGAGGTTTGCCCAACTTATTTGACTAAAAGTATTAAAGCGATTGAGATAGAGTCAACCTGAGCCTTTACCTACAGAACACAACCCCAACGTTCCGGATATCCCGAACAAGCTTATCAAACCCGCACGCAGGAACAACCTGTTAACCAGCGTAAATTCTGAAACAAGGTTTTAGACCACACCGTCCCATTGAAATGTATTTACACGCAAAAAAAATGATGCATGGCAACTTTGCCGTTGAACAGTTCATTCCTTACGCCTTTGTGTCGCATGATTTGATATGGAACCTGATCCCGCCCGATCCATCTTTCAACGGCCGTAAGAATGACAAGCTTCCAAGTATTGAAGATTACTTTGATGGTTTTTATAACTTACAGAAAACTGCAATTGCTATTATGGCTGAAAACTATCCGAAAGAACCTATAATGGATAAATACCTGAGTATATTTCCTATTGCCGATGCGCACCAATTGCCTAAAATAGATTTAAGAGGGAGGTTTTTAGAGAATATCCAGCCGCTGCTTACCATCGCGAACAACAATGGTTTTGAATACATGAGAAAGATCAGTTAGCTATAAACAATCATGGATAAGTTTCCTTTTTAATGGACATTTTAATATATTTCTGAAATATGATAGCATGGAAGATTGAATGAATGATCATAACAAAAGCAACTTTGCGAATTTTATAAAAGGGCTATAGAAATAACTTTCACTAACTCTCTGAAAGGTAATCATTATCTGGTCCAACGATTCTCAACACGACTTAAAGTAATCATTTAGTGACATTTACGTATTCCCTATAAGAGTAAAAAATCTTATTTTAGCCCTAATCAACCTTTACTTTATGAAAAAGACCTATAATTGTGCCATTGTGGACGATGATTGGTCAGCTATACGTCTGCTCACCGATCACATTGGGGAATTCCCGAACCTAAACGTCACCAAAACATTTACAAAGCCTATCGAGGCACTCGCTGAACTGAGCATCGATCAAAATATTGACCTTATCTTTCTTGATATCGATATGCCGGGCCTCTCGGGTATGCAGGTGGCCGAAAATCTTCGCGATACCTCCCCCAATATTATCTTCACTACCGCACACGACAGATACGCGCTTCAGGCATTTGATGTAAGGGCAAAAGACTTTCTGCTTAAACCAATCGAGCTTGAAACTTTTACAAAAGTAGTCAACAGGGTACTGAAAGAATGTTTTATAAAAAAACTGAGCAGATTCAGTTACGACGATCTTGCCTTCTTCCGTCCGGGCAACCGGGGGATAGTGGATCGTATAGACCTATCGGCCATCACCCATTTCAAGGGAGCAGGAAACTACGTGGATATATTCACCAAAGATGAACATTTTACCATATACATGACCATACGGGAAATGTCAGATATACTCACCGCAGATGATAAGTTTTTCAGGGTTCATAAATCCTATCTGATAAACGGCTCCTACGTAACGCGTATAGTAGGGAACGTCGTTTATCTGGGGAAGCACCCGATACCGATGACCAGTCCTTATAAGGCCAGGTTCTGCAATTTCATCGGTGAGAAGATATGGGTGTCAAAGCGGGTTTGATCTTTTATTCGGAGATAGCTTGCCATCTTGCACACCGCCCGTCCCAACGGTAATAATGGTCAGACTCGTTTCCGTAGGATCAGTACTGGTTCCCTTTTTTTCTTCTCCGGAGCGGAAAACAAACACCGTTCTCTTGCTCAGTTTAGTGTGGTTATAATGTTTCATAAAAGAAACTTAGGCCTATAAAAAACCAAATTCGAACTTATTACGCAAGGCTTATGTCGACTTACGCAAAACCGATACTTAACTTGAAAAATAAACTAGGCAATTGGCTCTTTCACCTTGGGGCATGGTTTGCTTACATGCTATATGAGTCTTTTTCCGTAGCCCTGGCGACGGGCACTTTCAGCAAACTCAGCTTTTACCTTTTACATTACGCCGTAAATATCCTGCTGTTCTATTTTCACGCTTTCGTAGTTCTTCCTATTGCCGCATCGGCTAGAAGAAATATCATATGGAAGCTACCACTGCTGACGATATTTGAAATAGCCCTTTTTCTTGCCTTTAAGTTTGGAACAGACCACGTTATAGCGCTGTTATATCCTCAAATGAGCAGAAATGAAATTATCATGGATCAAAAATTCATTGCCGGGGGCATCTGGCGCAGCGTATATTTTATCCTCCTGGCATCAGGTTATTACTACCTGCGGTATTACATCAAGGAACGCGACAACAGTGAACTTTTGGAAAAAAGGGCTTATGAGGAAGCATTAAAGGCTAAGGAAAACCTTATTGAGCTCAACAATGCAAAAAATGCCTTTCTCAGGGCGCAGATCAACCCCCATTTCCTGTTTAATACATTAAACTTTATTTACAGCAGCATTCACAAAACAAACCCGTTTGCAGCAAAGACACTATCATTACTCGCAAAAATCATGCGATATGCCCTGGAGAGTGGTAACGGCCCCGGGCTAACCGTTCTGGAAGATGAACTCGGACCTGCTAAACTGCTGCTGGACCTGTGGAAAATCAGACAGGAAGATGAAAATACAGAAATTATACTTGACATCGATGATGAATCCAAAAGAGCGAAATTTGTTCCCCTAGTGATACTCACGCTCCTGGAAAATATGTTAAAACATGGAAACCTCAGCGATGCTCAACATCCCGGGATGCTGAAAATCAGGGTCGAGGGTTCTCAGATAATGGTGATGACAAAAAACCTCATCAATACCGGGCTAAATGATTCAGGATACCACACTGGTCTACAAAACGTAAGGCAGCGGCTTTTTCTTACCTATGGCAAAGAAGCTGTCATGAGGCAATATGTAAAGGAGAATTATTTTATCGTTCAGATCACTTCGCCAATAAGATAAAACTAGAAGCGCAGCGCAACAAAAAAGCCGCCGAAAAAATCTGGCGGCCAATTTCCCAAAACAGTAGTAACGAATTATTTATCGCTGTTTTTTTTCTCCGTTACCTCAGTTCTGATTTCCTGAGCCAAAACTTTGAGGTCCTGCATTGCCTTGCGAACACGGGTTCCCGCAGCTGAATTACCGCCATCATAGAATTTTGTTACGTCTGCCTCTACCAAAGAGATTACTTCCTGTACTTTTTTGAATTTATCCATTATTTATACTTATTTGGCTCGCGGGCCATATTAAAATTGTTTCACGCTTACCATAAGCGCATGTCAAAACTAATAATTTTTGCAGAAAGCAAGACTTTTACAAACAACATTTGCTTATTTCAAATTTTACCTACCTTACTAACTATTATCAAATTCATCCAGAAGCGTTTTCGCATCAAAAGAGCGCAGAATGACCAGGGCCAAGAGGAAGTAGAATATTTTTCAATCCGGTAATAGGCCTTACCTAGCTGCATCGAGAATACAATCCGAATGTTCATCTATTCAAAAACGCCCCACTACATAAACCAAAGACCAACGGCGAGAATAATTACAGGAACGCATTACGGAGCCTTAGTTAAGGGCGTCAAAATTTCGGATAAAAGTTGGATTAAAAACTTCTTTAGATTTTTGATAAAACCAAGCTTCAATGCCGGATCTTGATATTTTGTTGCTATCAGTTTTTTTTATACATCTTTTCATTAGCCTGCTCTGCAGACAATTCTTTATCCCAGACAACCTTAGATTTATAATTGCTCTCCAAGGTCGTGATATAATCTACCATCGGCGGAAGCCCCATAGACCTGCGCCGAACTTCAAGGCCACCAGCATCTTCCACAGGCCAGATGTTAACTATGCTGCCAATCCTAAAAGTCTGTGTGCCATATAGCTGCTTTTTTCCGCTCCGAAGCTGTATACGATCCTGCAAAGTTGCCAAATCACTTTTCGCTACATTTCCAAGTTGAGCCTGTTCGACAAGCAAGGGCAGGTATTTTCGCATGAATGCCGTATCAGCATGATCAATCACCAGAAACAAGGTATGGTTTTCCATACTGTTCAGACCATTGGGCCACCCGCACCTGTCGAGTAAAGATGCTACAAAAAGTTGATTCTGCTTATCTGACAATTGCATTTCAAGTGCCATTTCCTTTAACTTTGCCGCATTCTGAGAGGGCATCTCCTGACGGATCTTTGCCCTTATCTGCTGATCGTTATCCATGATACTTTTTAGCTTATCCTTCAAAGCTACGCTGTCTGTACAAGGCATTTCCTGTGCATAGGTGGAATGTAGTCCTATGGTTACAAAAAATAGGCAAATAGAAAATGTTTTTTTCATAGTAAAGTTTGAGTGCTGTATTTTAAATTGAGTGCTGATATATTGTCGTAAGATTAAAGTAGGTGGGTAACTTAAAGTTAAGTCCGGCTCCTGAGCCCCGGGAGCTTTCTTGCCGAGTTGCCTGAGAGCCAGTGCTGCGATCTCTGCGGTAACTTTGGTCGGCGAATTACAGTCGCAGTTGCTCATCCCTATTAAGTAAATGTCTTCAGAAGGAATGTATACTGCCATGGTATTAAAGCCAAAGATGCTTCCACCGTGTTCCCGGGAGGGTATTTTGCCAATGTTCCTGATGTGCCAGCCATAGCCATATCCAAAGCTTTCGCCTCCATTAAGCTTATAGGTGCTGAATGCTTTTTGAGTTTCCTGTACATTTATCAAGAGATTTTGGTTTAGTGCGTTTTGCCATTTTAGCATATCGCCTGTTGTTGACATCAAGGCCCCTGAAGCAAAAGGAACACTGAAGCTGATGGCTGTCTTATTTACATAACCTGATATTTTTTTATGATAACCATACGCCCTGTTAAGTATGAACAAGCCGGTCAATGGCATATCGGGAATTATCCATATGCAACTTTTCGAAGATGTGCTTTTGGATAAATTGCTCATAACTTTCCCCTGAAACAAGTTCTATAAGATAGCCTAGGATTACATATCCCGAATTGTTATATTCAAACTTTTCCCCTGGAGCAAAATCTACCAGCTCATCTTTGAAAAAATCTACCATCATTTCAGTAAATTGCTTGGTCATCAAGCCTAGCTCAAAGACGTTTTCAGCCTTGAGATCATTACCTACCTCCAGGTTTGCTTTGCCAAAAGTTTTCTCATAGATTGTTTTCCCGCCATGGGCAACCATAAAAACTGCACCCGGACCATTCTGGTCAGAGAATTCTTTTAAGATGAGGCTGTCGATGCCCTTATTAAGGTTTTGGGCCTTAAGCATCCCAAAGGAGAATAGAACAATAAACAACCCGCATAGCAAGCTTCGATGGTATTTAAACATTATCATATGATTTTATATTCACCTCTTAGATGCACCTTGAAAGAATCGGGTTACAGCTAAAACGTTTTTTCCGGACCACCGCAAAAACATTTAGATCTAAAAACCAATAGCTATTTTTCAGCGCTAAATCCTAAGATTATTTATCGTGGAACCAGCTGGATTTCATAAAACAAGTGCGCCGACGATCGGTATTTCATTGGTTTTTCAACTTGACAACGCTTGAACCTTGTGACTGAGTAAAAAGCCCACTGAAAGATTAGCGAATCGCTTCAGTGGTATTATAATGTTAAACCCCATTATTATGATTACTTTTTAAAACCTGATTCTTATTAGCTTGTTTTTTAGTTACTTCCCAGCCTTATCCTTTTCCATCTCTGTGCAGCGGCCGTTTTTAATGCAGCTTTACCTTTAGTATTTCTCCGTTCTCCTTTATCTCCACAAACTCCTCAATCCGGTCCTGGATATTTTTGCTATACTCTTTTTTCTGGTAATAATCAGTCTGCCCACCATAATTGTTGTATCCGGTACCTGTATACGCATTATATGAACCCTTCAGGGTATAATCAAGCATTCCCTGCAAAAAGTACCTTCCAGGCTTCATGTCGGGAAAGGTAAATTCACCATCGCTATTGGTAATTGCCTCGAGCCTGTAGCGGTATGCATCTTTGGAGAGATACACAAAGCGTCGTTTTCTGTTATTCTCCTTTTCCTTACGAAGCCTATACCAGTCTTCAAAATAAGGCGTTACCGGTAAAAGTACCACCGTCATGTTGTTGGCGAGTATTCTGGGCGAAAGCGGAACGCTATATCCAAGCGGGTGTTTCTGCTTGGTAAAGGCTACGCCTTTGATGACGGCGGTGCCTTTTGAGAGCATTTTTTTTGCCTGTAGAGAATCAAAAATCACTTGTGGATATATCGCTTCAATTTTATCTTTTTTCTCTGGTTCTTTATATTGCGCTGCAGCATGAAGGCCAGCGGAGATGGTGAAAAGGAATGCAATAAAATATTTTGTAGTTTTCATCTTATAATTTTTAAGGATTGACAATTTTTTCATAGGGAAGATTGAACGATCCCTCGCTCACAGTAACCGGCTCTCCTGCCATATTTCTTAAGGTTCCTGAAAAAGTACCTTTAATTCCCGTTTTACTGATTGATTCTATTTTCAGCGTAAAGAGATCGTTAGCAAAGGAAGTATTGTAGAGTAGCGTTCCATCAGATTTTTGCACAGCATAGCGCGCAATCATTTTTGGTTCGGCAGGGGTAGTATAGCTGCCTGTTGTAATATTGCTGCCAAGCCTCCATATTTCAAAGTCCAGCGACGGAGGTACCAGTCCACCGGAGGTTGGGTAAGATTTTTCATAACCGCCGACAACGATATGTTCGAAGCGTCCGTCGGCCCCGCTGCCCTGAAAATTCACTGTATGGAAAACGACTTTGCGTCCATCGAGTTTGGCGCTGAAATAATAATCTCCGCCAGCCTCGCTACCATTTTTATCCTTTTTGCAGGCAGATAAGCTTAGGGTGATCATGAATAGACAAAGTAACTTGCTGAAAAGGGACGGCCGGTCCCGGGGAAAAGCATCTTTAAAACTTGTTTTTCTCATCGCGTATGTTGTTTTAAGGTATGGAGGCAAAGCTATTGCAAGTGCCAGCCAAAAGAAATACCACTTTTTGCCGTTTTTTTTCTACTGGTTTTTAGGTATTTTCTGCTATCGGAAGAAAAACGCCTGAGGGTTGCAGATTATATTTTGATATTTACAGAGAAATCCTGAGGAGATACCGTTTTACGGCCCCTGAGGTGATAGCTGATCAGGCATGAAAAAAAAAATTCTTTTACTATTGATATTCCAGCTTTTCTGGTACGGCGTATTCAGCCAGCAACAGGTTCCACTTGATGAAAAGCATCATTTAGACAGCCTGCAACAGGTGTTAATACAAAAAAGCCCAGACAGTGCAAAGGCCAGCGCCAATTTCGAACTGGTGGAGTATTGGAAATTTAAGGATACCATCAAAAGCGGGTCTTACTTGCACGCGGCCAGGAAGCTGGCAGGCAAAGACCCTTACCTCAACGCGCTTTCAGATTTCTACCTGGGACAGTATCATTTTGCATGGAACAAGAAAAAAGCATCGGCGGCCTTCAAACAGGCAACCCAGACACTTTCGGCCTTTCATACGCCAAAGGCATACGCCAAGCTGGCCGCAGCCTGGTATAACTATGGCCTGATGAACGTAGATCAGATGGGCTATGGATTTTTAACAGGCATTACCCTGGAAAAAGCCATACCTATCGCCAAGAAAGCCGGAAAACCCGTGCTGGTGGCCTATTTTTATAACCAGTTATCCACCATTCTGATGAACAACTATCAGTTCGCCAAAGCCGCTGCCTACAATCAACAGGCAATCGGGTTACTTGAAAGCAGGACGCAGCACCCGACCGATCTGCTCTTCGCGTATCTTTCCGGGGTAAGCATTTATTGTTACGACAAACAGCCGCCGAAAGCATGGAAACTGCTCCAGCAGGCCCAAAAACTGCTTGAACCGCACCCGGAATCACTAAACTACACCCTTTATTATTACAATGAAGCACTTTACTACACGACTATTGAAAACTATGATCAAGCATTGATCAGTGTAGATAAAGGAATACATTCAGCCAAAAAATTTAACCAGGGGCAGCTTTACAGCCAGTTCTTCTTCCGCAGATATGATATCTACAGCCAGCAAAAAAAATACAGCAGGGCGAGGCAGGTTCTTTTGGGTATCGTAAACGAAGGAACTTTAATGGCCAAAATCAACGACAGGGCAGAAATTTATTCAGAACTGGCAAAAGTAAGCGAGAAGCTGGGGGATTACAAAGGAGCACTGCAGTGGTTGAGCAAGGCCAGGGATGCCAGCGACAGCATCAATGCCAATCAGACCAAAGTTAAGATCAATGAGCTCGAAACTAAATACCGCAGCGCAGAGAACCGGCAGAAAATCACAGCCCTTCAGTCGCAGAATGAAGCGGCACTACTCGCCTCCCGCAATGACAGGCTGTACAAACTATTGCTTGGAACGGGGTGCTTTTTTCTTTTGATGCTCCTGATTGGAGTTTTGTTTAGCTCCCGAACCAAGCGCAAGCTCGCCGCAGAGCGGGAGATTAATTACCGCCGTCAGATGAGCGAGCTGGAACAAAAGCAGCAGCTAAAGGTGACAAAAGCGATGCTGGATGGTGAAGAACTGGAGCGTGAGCGGGTTGCGAGAGACCTTCATGATGGCCTCGGTGGCATGCTGGCAGGGGTAAAAATAGGGCTATCCGGCTGGAGCGATACCAGGGTTGGGCTCTCAGAAGACCGCGACCTGAACCGGATTATCGGACAGCTGGACAGTTCAGTGAGCGAACTGCGCCGCATTGCCCGCAATATGGTTCCTGATACGCTGCTCAAGTTCGGGCTGGAGGTGGCCATTAAGGATCTATGCGAATTTTACATGCGAGACGGCCTTAAAATCACCGCTGAAACCTTTGGCCTCGGCGGGGATATTGCAATGAATATACAGCTGAATATCTATCGGATACTCCAGGAACTACTCTCAAATGCCCTTAAGCATTCAGGGGCAAGTAACATTCTTTTGCAGTGCAGTCAAAATGAAGACACCGTTTTTATTACCTTTGAGGACAACGGAGTAGGTTTCGATACTGCATCCTTGAAAGGCAAAAAAGGGATGGGCCTTGAAAACCTGAAAAACCGGGTAGCATTTCTGAAGGGAAAATTTGAACTGCACTCCGCTTTAGGCGAAGGAACAGAAATTGATATAGAACTAAAAACCAGAGCCGATGGATAGACTGCTTACTTTAATAGTAGATGATCACCCGATCGTTGTTGAAGGGCTCAAAACGCTGCTGAAAAACGAGCAAAACCTAAAAATCGTGGCCAGCTTCCATAACGGGACGGATCTGCTCGCGTATATTGAGACCAACCGGGTCGACCTGGTGCTACTGGATGTAACCCTGCCTGATATCAACGGTATGGATCTCTGCCAGATAATCAAGAAAACATCGCTGAGTACCATCATTCTCATCCTCAGCAACCACACAGAAAGGAGCATCATTATGCAGACCATCCAGAACGGAGCAAGCGGATACCTGTTAAAAAACAGCTCACTGGATGAGCTCCGGAAATGTATTTCCGAATCGGTACAGGGAAATATCTGCTACAGCCGTGAAGTGATGGAGATCATCAGCCGTCCAGGCCGAAACGAACTTCGGAGTACACCACAGCTCACCCGGAGGGAAAAGCAAATCCTGAGCCTCCTCGCACAGGGTAAAACAAGCCAGGTGATCGCAGATGAACTCTTCCTCAGCCCGTTGACCGTTGATACCCACCGCCGGAGCCTGCTACAAAAGTTCGAAGTTAAAAATGTTGCTGAACTCATTACCACCGCCCATCAGCAGAAAATTCTATAAGCTCACTCTTCACATCCTTATTAGAGCCATAATGCGATTATACATCCGGGTAGTTTTTTAGAGGCTACAATCAAAAAAGTTGGCAAAGTTGCCAATAGGTAGGTATGAATGCAGCGCAGGGATTGTTCTTAGTTATACAATATGCTGACTTGAGCATACAACTAAAATTCTTACCTATTATACAGGATGTTGAGAAAGATGGTGAGGTCTTATCCAGTAACCTTGCTATTTTGGAAGACCGAATTAATATGCGACAGGGAAAAATACAATTTTATGGTAGTCAGTTATTTATCAATAGACTATCTGGAAAGCCATATCCATACCCTATAGCTAACGTAGATAATCTAGATACACGCCGCAAATCTAAGGGGATGCCTCCAATGCAAACTTATCTTAATAATTGGAATACGGAGAATTATGAAAAGGATCTCCCTATGATTGAACAATTAGTCACAGCGCAGGTATAGCTTTGGGGTGAAAGCTGCATCCCCTTAAAAACAATACTTGACCCCAAAAAAGGGATGTGTACCAGCAGGGCATTCGGCAAGCTTACAGGCGATTATCATGAACTAAAGGAAGCCACATCCAATTATGCTGCAAGGCTCGCCGGCAAGCTTCGCAGGGAAAAATTATGCACCACCGTTTTATCGGTTAAACTGTTAACCAATAAGTTTATTGACCAGGAATTGCAGGCTTACCCTTCGATCACCATCCCCCTTGAACACCCGGTAAATAACACCCCCGACCTGATCAACACAGCACTCTGGGGACTGAAGAAAATTTACCTCAGGGGTTACCAGTATCAAAAGGTCGAAGTAAACGCAACTGGGCTGATACCGGAATCAGAAGTCCAGCTCAACATCTTTAGTGAATTCAAGGGCAAAAAGTATGATCAGGTTTCCAGGGTGCTGGATCAACTTAACTCACATTACGGGGCAGGACACTGCGAATGGCCGGCGAGGGCAAAAACCAAAAATGGACGATGAAGCGAGAGTTCCTGCGTCCGCACTACACCACAAACTGGAAAGACATCATTAAAGTAAAATGAAAGAACTACTGGCACTTATTAAAAGATATTTACTTAAGGAAGCTTCTGCTTTAAATCAAATTAACGATCAGCCAAAACCCAAGCGGAGGAAGAAGTAAAACCAACTGGCATCCAGGCGTGTTATAGCTTTTAAAAGCCCAATATACGTGCGCCAGATATACCTTAACTGCCGAAGAAAAAGAAATACTTAAAACCCATCCACACCAGATCCAGGGAGAGTGGGCGCCTAATTATAACCTTGCCATCACACAAAAGGGATTAGTCATCACTGCAGATGAACCAGACATCATTCAGCAAATGTTGTTTGGGATCGTACCCTACTTTGCCGAAGGTTTAAAACTCACAGGTGATACCTGGAACATTAAAAGCGAAACGGCAATGGAAAGCAAATTGTGGCGCCCACTGCTTATCCATCATAAAATGTGTTTAGTGATGGCTGATGGTTTTTATGAATGGAAAAAAGATGCTAAGGGTGAACAGCAACCCTACCGCTTCACCGTTAAAGACAGAAAGCTGTTTTGCTTTGCAGGCTTATGGTCTCAATGGGTTGATCCCGAACAAGAAGAAAAGTTCCGTACTTATGGCATATTGACGACCGAGGCAAATCCATTGGTGGCAGAAATACACGATAAAAAGCGAATGCCAGTGATCCTGACTAAGCCTGAGGAAGAGATCTGGTTGAGCAAAACGCTCCCGCTTGAAACCAAAATGACTGTGCTGGATACCTTTCCCCAGGAGCTGATGAACCGCGTTTAAGTGGGCAAACGTGTAAATACTGTTTCAACTCTGAAAAAAGCCGAACAACGATTCAGATTTATTGCTTCCATTAAACACTGATGACGATGTCTGATCCTGTTTCATCACCCTATTAAATCATTAAGTATGCTTTTTAAAGGTGTCATAAGTATTAGTGATAATGGCATTAAACCTTCTTTTACACATGCAATCGCCAATTGACATAAAGGAGCCTGGTCAGGTCCGCTCCTTCTAGGCAAACAAAACTCATCTCCCTTCTTAAACCCGTGAAACATTGTCTGACTGACTTGGAATGTCTGCCCAGTACTATCTGACTGTTCCGTTGACAGATAGTAAAAAGGCCTGGCCAGAACGATATGATACTCTATCAATTATTTAAATGATATGTTACGGCATCCGGAGCAAGCCAGATCTCAAGAAAAATGGATAAACCAGCCACCATCACTGGATATGAACTTTGAACTATTAAGTATAAAAACAACTAACATGCACAGCAAATAGCCATTAGCTCAAAATGACCGAACTGTAATAACGAATGCCATTCCACTATTAAATACTTCCGAATACGATAAGTGTATGCAGAATAAAACCTTTAGTGCTAAGAGTTGTTGTTAACAAGTCAATCATTTTCCCAAATCTATATATGCCTTACAAATTAATTTTATACCGAAAAATCGGCGCCTGGGTATTTCAGCACGAAACTGAACTGTGCTGGACGGTAATTGTGCTTGCATTGGTCGGAACTTACTTTGCCACAGATATTTTCGACCAGCTGTTTTTTATTTGAGGATACTCCCAAACCCCTAGCCTTATGCATTGATACTATTTCTGCGCAAAGATACAGTCCAATTCCAAAGCCTGATACCGTAGGATGATGTGCGGATCTATAGAATTTATCAAATACCCACTGAAGATCGCCTTCAGCTATGCCAGGCCCTTAGTCATAGACCTCCGTTATAATTTGGCCATCTTCCTTTCTGCATCCTATGGAAACCGTGGTATCAAAAGGTGAATATTTGCTGGCGTTATTGAGCAGGTTTGAAAACACACTGTATAGCTTCTCCCTGTCCGCATGGATCGTATTGGAGCCGTCGGTATTCCGCAAGAAGGCATCATTGGCAAATTGGATGGCATAGTCATGCCCGACATGAACAGCAATTGGAAGGCTACTGTTGTTATAAGCTGCCATAAACTGTTTAACGCTAAAAAAATTACTGTTTTTTTCCATTCGCACTATGTATTTAATCGGATTAATACTCCATATCTAGAAATACGTTAGAAACACCAGTAGAAACAGAAGGTTTTGTCTTATTCCCTTTTGGTTTAACATTGAGGTGGCCAGGCGTGCGATGCCATATTCATCATGCAGAATAATTTCCGATACTTACCTGTCTTTTAATGCTATTGCCCTTCTTAAAATGTTTAAAGAACTATTATTGCGACGCGAATTGCTTAGGGTGGTTGGTGTTAACTGAGCTGTTATAAAATTGCTCTAGATAATCGCTCGTGAGTCAACCGCATTAAGGGCAACACTAATAGCTGTTTTGAGCATACGAATTATCGCGGTCCCCAAAATGAAAAGCGACAGAAATACAGAAAAAGCATCCTGTTAATATAGCACCATGAGCGGTATAGAAATCCCGGAATTCAATGTCGTCCAATTAATAGCCGAATCTCATTGATTGCAGGGGATTAAAAATAGGAACTGGCAGAGAAACTTTGCAGAAATTGGCTACGATTCATCTAAAGAATGTATATTTGTTTCAAATTTTCCAACAAAATATGTTTAGGCATAAGGGCACACGGAGAACCTACGCGCATAATGTGAAGCTGGCTTCCTTGCTGGGGATAACCGCGGGTTTTGTCAACGCAGCCGGATTCCTTGGTTTTTCAGTATTAACGACCAATGTAACTGGGCATGCTGCATTGTTTGCAGAACGTATTGCCTTTCAGGACTGGGCGACGGCAAGGGCAGTAGCATTATGGATGATCTTATTTTTGGCAGGCGCTTTCATTTCAAGTCTCATAGTCTCTTTTATAGGCCGCAATCAGCAATATTCTTATGTGATACCTATTCTTCTCGAAATTTTGATTTTACTGATAGTGGCCTTAAAAGGACATTATTTCAATGGAAATCTTATTACAAAAGAATTTTTTGCAGGTAGCTTGCTTTTTGCAATGGGCCTGCAAAACGCATTGGTATCCATGGTCTCGGGATCGGTGGTCCGCACCACTCATTTAACGGGCACTTTTACTGATCTAGGTATCGAATTGGGACAGCTTGTCCGGAAAAGCAAGGAGGACAGTTCATTAATAAAGTCCCGGATCAAACTACGGTTAGCCATTATTCTCTACTTTATGGGCGGCGCTTTAAGTGGTGCATATCTATTTCGGAAAGCTCGCTTTGGTGCCTTTATTATTCCCGCTGTCATCTTATTGTACGCACTTCTATACGATTTGTTGCGTATTAAAATAAAACGCTTATACCAAAGATATAAAAGCGATAGTTAAATTAGCAATAAAGCCGACGAGCCTGTCCACTCAATAACAGCCGATATTATTGGTTTCACCTATAAAATTCAGTGATTTATAAAAGATATCAGCTCTCGCCGGCTCACTTACCGTCAGCATCGGTCTGCACTGGAAGGGAATATTGAAAATAAGTAGACACAGGTTTGAAAACAGAAAAAGTAGTGGCTGCGGCACTGTTAATATCTGACCTTGAAAGTAGCAAACAAGTGCTGGTGTCCCGGTAACAGGTACTATTACTTCACTCCCCTAAAATCATGTAAAAACAGAAAGAGTATAGCTATCCGGCGCAAATATAGATGATATTATAAAGTGGAGCGTTTTAGTGATACTATTAACGTCCGGTGAAAATAACTGCAGGTTTTTTCCGACAGAGCTCATGCATATTTCGCCATTTCACGACCAAAAAAAGCCGATTGATCTTAAACAACCATCAATGGCGCCCGTGGGTAAAAAATTCAACATAAAGTAATACCTTACATCAAGCAATAATTAGCGTGCGGCCATAATCCGGTTCTTATACATTCTCTATAACACTTGGCTTTATGGGACACTAGCAACCGTTTTTTGTTGAAATTTGTTCATTACAAACATAAATTTATAAGTTGTGCCAATAAACCTGCAAAATCTATAAGCTGCGGACGCGGCCTTTCAAATGTACCCAACTTACAAGGAGTGAGCTGCTGATAATATACGGCAGAAACGTATTTGCTTCCCTAACAGATCGTTCAATGGCAACTCACAACATCTTTGTTTAGCAGATATTAAAACACTCAATGCAGCCATATATAAAGGAATTTTCAATTTTACTGATCAACCTTACAAAGTGTGGTATAGTTATTGCAACAGAATGTAATTAACCAGATTTATGAATCACAACCAGTTTATCAGCGAATTAGACCTCCATGCTTCTGCTCTGAGAGGACATGCAGTTAAATTTACGCGGAATATTGATGATGCAGAAGATCTTTTACAGGATACAATGCTAAAAGCATTGAGGTACTACAAGTGTCTTGACCGAGGGATCAATCTTAAGGGATGGCTATTTGTGATTATGAAAAATACGTTTTTAAACACCTATAAAAGAGCTATCAGAGATTTCTCGCTGATCAGCAGGCAAGAGCGGCTATCATCTCTCAACCTCATGATGAGCGCGACCACAAATACAGCCGAGAGTTCTTTTGCTATGGCCGATATAACAAAAGCTTTGGATTCTCTTTCTGGAATATACCGCATACCTTTCATTAAGTATATCGAAGGATATAAATATGAGGAAATCGCAGAGGAGCTCGGTATTCCATTGGGAACAGTCAAGACCAGGATCCACCAAGGCCGGGAAATATTGAAAAAACGGTTAGGTGTATATAAAAACTGCATCAACTAGCTGTGTGTTTGGGGTCCTAAACCTCCAGTTTCCATAACCATCAGTATTTCCAGTTAAAATGACTGTCAACCGTACGACTCCTTAAGCGAGCAATTATTAACTGCTGCTTTGAACGCATTTACCGTTGCGTCACAATGTTCCAGAGTACTATCTTACTGAAATGGAGAGGCTGAAGGCTGACCTTTTCCCAGGATATTCTCTGCCCGTATCTTCGCTATGTCTGATTATAATACCTGAGCTTAAATCTCAAATCCCGAGATCCGCATAGCTTAGCATTCTTCATCCTATAAAATGGTCGGAAAGTCTGGAAAGATGTTTCCGCCTATACCCATATCTCATCCGATTACTGAAAATTGAGATATTTATAGTCACTCAAAATCGATGCACCTTCGCAAATAAATAGACAATACCGATAGAACTGAGAATCTAAGGACAACACTATAGTCATCATCGAATTATGCTTCATATATTATGAAAGCAATCGCAAATAGTCAAAGCCGACCAAAAATGAACCGTTAGGAAATGGGTAATAATACAATGCCATTCATATAATGACAAGGGATGGAATATTTAACTATCCCCAAGGCCAATCAGAATTAAGGCATCAGTTGCGTTGCTGCTGAGCAGCAAGGAATAAGCAGCCGGACTATCTAATTCCTTGTTCATTTTATCCAGATTGCGGCAATAGCCATTGGAACTCATATGTTTTTTATATTTACCATGATGAAACGCATGGGCGGATAATCAAAATGGATCCTGGCGGGGGGATGGGAACTATTGTGGATGTCAATGAGCAAGAGATCATCTTTTACTTTTCAACTAGAGACAGTGCCTTTCAGCCAGGGATGGCTGTACTGTTCACGATAAAACTAACTTCAATTGGGTTGGTAGCTGTTGAGGTGGCGCCCATATAGCTGCGGCCTCCAGTAGGTTGCTATACCGTACAGTAGGAAAGAGCAGCTCTAACCTTGATAAGGATACTCCCATTTAAAGCGGCTTTGAAGCCTCTAGGCTAAAACAGAATGCTTGTGGGGGAGATGGATCGGGAGTATAGCTATGTATTCACCAAGGCTTAAACATTAGCTTTTTGTATACATTACAATTAAAAAGGGTAATGAAACTTAACAAATGTTAAAGTAACGCGACTTATTCGCTGTTCCTAAAGGGTTTTATAGAGTACAGATAGCTTTTAATTGTAAGTAATATTGTCATTTAATATCGGTCTTAAGTATGATCAAAGCTTATCCCGGACTGATATTTTTCTTTCGGATGGATCTTATTCTAAGAGTCCGGACTACTATGATTTGCCAACTATGATCTTTAGGATCAAAACCTGGAGGAATTGGTAACTGTTTTATCAAGATAGGGGATACTGCACCTTTTCAATGTAATATAAATTCCAGAATTTGAGAGTTGGCTGAATAAATTACTTCATCAGTCCGTGGAGAACCTGTTTTATCAAAACCAGCAGGTAAAAAACAAAAGCCGGTTAACCATCTATACACTAGCTATTTTCTTTAGGGCAGATTGAACAGGTGAATTTTCTTTCACTACTTCCACCTCAATGATCATTACCGCGAAATAGTTTGAATGCCCCGCAACTTCAGTCTATATCATAAAACAGGGCACAGTCAGGCTAAGTTAGTTCATTATGAAATAGCGTAAACAATCCAAGCCAATAATTCCAGTTCATACGAGTCATTTCAGGATAATTTCTAATATTTCAGATATCCATAAGTGCTGTTTCCTTATTTTTTGTTTGCCTAACTTTTAAAGTGCTTGACCTCAATCTTTTTTTCCCGAACTTTTAAGGTTATGTTTGTTACCGTTGTGGCAGTTGCCGATTTTACGGTAATCTGCACCGGTTCACCATCAAAGTAAATATGCTCTGGCAGACGCATTACGTCTGGGTAGGCCTGATAAGTGCCTTCTGGGAGATAGACAGAATAATCTCCATCCTCGCCAGTTTTAACTGCTCTGATCATTCCATCTTTACCCTTTATTAAAAGGCTGATCCCTGCCAGCGAAGGGTTGAATTGCAGACTTTTGTTTTCGTTGAAATTGATAACAATTCGGCCTGTTACATTCCCGCTTTTCTGCATTGGAACGTTAATTTTCATGGTCTTCTGGTCGATAATGATATGCGTCGGCATGATCTGATACCCGTTTTGTAGGGGCATATTTAAACTATAATCACCATAAGGTACTTTATTGTATTGGATAGTTCCATTAGCTGGGACAATGAAAATAATTTTGTTGACCAATATGGTACCCGAGTTTGCAGGTTCGTCGCCTGCATCGAAAATACCGTTCAGGTTGTTGTCTTTGTAAATTAAGATGGCAATATTTCCTTTTTTTCCTGAAATGTGCTGCCTGGGATCCGGTAATTTTTGAGTTATACCGGCCTGTACACTTCTGAATGACGAATTCGCAAAGCTAGTTCTATACTGATATACGTAAGAACTAATATAGAAAGTTGCTTTAGGGGTGATTTTATAATCTGCTTTAACGGTATAAGTAGTATTGTTGCCAAACAATGCTTCGCGATAAAAGATTAAACCTGCTTCTGTACGTATTTTTTTGTTCCAGAAATACTGATGAAAAGAAGGACTGATGCTAAATCGGTAGATTCTTTGCTTATTTAGCCCACTGTAATAAGATTCGGCAAGTAAAAAACTTCCTTTTTGCAAATAGGTATTAAGGTTCATCCAGCTGTTAGACCATGTGGCATTTAAGCGGAGCTGAAGTTCGGTTTTTCCATTCATATTCTGTCCAAAACCATTATCCATGGAGAAAAAAATATTCTGTTTAAAATCAGTGCTGTGCCAGTTGATGGATTCATTTAAGCGGTATGCTGTTAACCTTTCGCTTTCTGTCTGCAAAAAGTTGTAGTCTGCTTTTTCCTGATCGCGTGAAGCGGTAAGCGTTAAATTTAAATTTATCTTAATTGGAATTGCCCAACCTGCCTCCGTACGCTGTAACGAGTAGTTTCGTTGGAAAAAAAACACATTTTTTTGGTAAGCAGGATCAAAACTGTAGAGGCTCAAACCTAACCAAGTATTGTGTTTTCCAAAATAATGGCTAATCCGCTCATTTAGCTGGAGTACACCCCGGCGTATGCCTGGGTAATAAGCTGTAGAAAAGAAATTGCTGCTGCTAAAGTTTAACTTTTGCCAGTTGCCGCTAAAATTGGTGCCCAATGCCAAAGAGGGTTTGATGTTATCCGGATTCATAAGATCCTGAGAAAAGCCGCCGCCAATGTTAACGCTCATCAAGAGGCTGCGTTTATTGAGCAGGGAAACTGTATTGGCAGATAAAATGCTTCTGCTTTGTTCTAATGGGGCATAGTCAAAAATAAGCGAACTGTTGAGCTCGCGCCCACTGGTATCTTTTAGGTTTGTTTTTACATAAGCAGAATAGCCGTAGCTTAAATTATCGCCCACTAGGTTATAAGACTTTTGTACAAAGGCTGCTTCCAGACCATGAAAGTCTTCATCAGCCCTAGTATAAATTTTTGCACCTCTTCCGTTAATAAAACTTTCCAGGTTTTCGGAAATATTGCCTATTGTGATCCCTTTTTTATCTCCTTCGTAATTAATCCAGGTATTGCTGATGAGCGGGCGGTTAGCAAGGCTGTTCCATTGATAGGCATCTACGCTAAAGCCGAGTATTCCGTGCCCCAATTGAGTGGCTCCGGTGCCGTTAAGCTGCCAAGATTGCGAATCGCTGAAGAGGTTTTGGCCACTGAGTGAAATCTGGTTGGTTAAGTTTCTTCTTAGTATATCCTGAGGTATTTCGGCATTTACAAATTGTCTGTTTGCTGACGCATTTTGTACATATGTGATACCATTACCAAAAAGGTCACCATTTTTGTAAATACCTGCAATGTTGATATAAAAATTATTAAGCTGATACAGTTCGCGGTTAATTATCTTTCTGAAACTTATTTGCTGCTCCGTTCCCGGAGACAACCTGATGTCTTTTTGTAACACATTTTTCCCCTGCCCGTTATCTGATGGGAAAGAGGCGATCAGTTTTAGTTCTTCAACCTGATTACCAGAGTTACGGATTAGCAGATTAACAGTTAGCGAATCGCCAATCTGTTTTAAAAGGATGCTGGGCGTAAGCACAGTAAGTTCTGTAGCGCGCAAAGGCAGCATAGAAATACTTGTTTTAAACTGTGTGCGTAAAGTATTGTTTAAATCGTGGAGCTGAAACACCATTAGGCTCGTTTCTGCATCCGCGTTATTGAGTACAATAAATTTAAAGGGATAAAAGGTATGTGTTTTTTTTAAAACCTTTACTTTAATGGGCTGGTCTGCAACCAAGCCAAAGCCTTTAGGTAAAACCGGTGTAATATGGCCTTCAAAATCCTGGTCGCTGTTGTTATCGATCCTGATGCTTAGGGAAATTAATTTTTCACGGCCGATATTGATTAAGCTATCCGTGCTGATTTTACATTCAGTACTGTTTTGTGCAAATGAGGGCATGCTAAAGCATAACATTAAGATGCTTAACCATAAAAATATCCTTGGATCGAAAGAAGCCATTTGACTATTTTATTGCGGAATAATCTCATATATTAATATGCCGCTATAATTATTGGGTACAGCGTTCATCAGCCTGCTATCGTTGGCTTTGGTAAAATAGCGAAGGTTATATTTATACGCCTGGGCATTAGTGGTGCTGCTTCCGCCACTACCAACGCTCTGACTGGTTTCTGATAAGGCTACAGTAGCTCCGGCAGAGCTACCTGCACTCAACTGTAAATTTACGACTGATACCGGCAGGATATTGTTGCCAGCACTAAAATTTGCGCTGCTGGTTCTCACCAGTATAGTATAAGGGGTGGCTGCAGTAACGGTTAGTGCATTTGCATAACTAACCGAAGCACCATTGGTGTAATCGGCCATTGTTTTTAATTCTAATAATCCAGATCTGGCATTGTCCTGAATCTGAATCCCATAGCTTGCCGGTGTAGTGTAATTCCCATCCGGACGGATCTGCATACCATTTACCGCACTAGAGCGGCCAAGCTCTGTCCCGTTTTTATCCAACAGAACAAAAGCCAGATTTATCGAATAAGCCTGCCAGGTTTTTAGCGCATCTAGATAGCCCCCCCCTTCAAGGATTACATCAACAGTGATTACAATGCTTTTATAAAATTCCTCATTGCCATTTGTTAATGGGTAATTAGAAGAACTGATCAGGAATGCTTGCATGCCGGTTGCATTTAATGGAACAGGGGTGGTGCCACTTCCGATCTGCTGGAAGGTTGCTCCGTTAATGGCACTCAGCTTTAATTTAATTTTGTTGTATGGAAGGGTTTTACCCTCGCTATTGGTAATCTGCTGGTTTAAAACTGTAGCAAGGCTCCAGTTTGGATAGCTTTTGTTGTTTCCCTCGAGCGAAAGCTGAACCTGATAAGCGTTGCTAAAAGTTTGTGTCTGCGAAGAAGTTACCTGCATGTAATTTTGGTTACTGGCGCCAATGCGTGGCTGTGCCAGGGCTTGTTGTAAAAGGCCGGCTATCATAAAAATAGTGAAGGTAAGTGAAATATTGATTCTATTCATGTTTAAACTCCAGCTCAGCTAACTTTACGGTGGCATCATCGCCATAATTTAATACTGCAGATGCGATATATTCTCCTTTTTCGAGTGTTTGCGGAAGGGCAAAATAAATATCACGTTTATTACCTGGCAGCGAATAAAAAATTACGTCTTTTAATATCGCCTTTTTTCCTGTCTGTCTATTTAGTAATTCGCAACTCGCTGTTCCATCAGCCCAAACATTGCCGATATTGGCAAATTTTAGCAGCAGTTCTCCTTTAACCTTCGTAAAATTTTGTATATCCAGATTAGCATTTCTACTTATAGGGAGCCTTTGGTATAATTTAATCCCCGTGCGTACAGCTACTTTAATATTGGTGCCTTTCTGGCTCACATCATCAACCGGATTAAGCTGACTTACGTAAAGCATTGCTGTATGTACCACAATACTATCTTTTAAATCTGCTGGTGGTGCAAGTTGAATTTCAATGTCGCGGTGTTCGCCAGCCGCAAGTGAAAAAAAGGAAGAGGGAAGAATAGCCACCCACTTTGCACATGATGCCGGTGTACTGCCTGCATCGTGTATCTGGTTGTTCCCTTTTTCATCATAAGACCAGTCATTTAATGAAATACTTAAATCCAGTGTCGAAGTTTTACTCGCATTACTTACCGTAATCTTCTGACGCAGGGATTCTCCGGGTGCTACCGTGAAGTATACCCTTGGTGGAGTTACCGATAAGCCCGTTTGTGCACGTCCTGCAATAGAAAACATTAACATCAAAAGCGGCATAAAGTAAAATAATTTTCTCATAACAACGGCGGATGGTTTTTAAAAAGGCAAATATACAACAAAGGCAACTTTGAGTATCACTCAAAATTGCCTTTATGTGGATTAATTCATAACTAGTTTGCCTCAATAGTATAGGTTACAGTTGTCGTATAAACTGTTGGATTTTCAGTTTTAAAGTATTTATCTACATATTTCTGAGCACCTGCAGCTTTGTAGGTAATGTTAAAGTTCTTGTTAACACTTCCAGTATTGCTTGAAATGATCGTCTGATCGGTATTGCTTAGGTTGCGGGCAGTATAACTGGCATTAGCCAATTGATTGCTTGTACCCGCTAACGGACTGATACTTACATCACTGGCATCGATGTTAGCTTTTGCGCCTGTTAAGCTAGCGGAAGCTGATTTTACTTTCACGATAAAGGCCCCTGTACTGTAAACTGTTAAGTGATCAGCCTGCGCTAAACTTACTCCGTCTGTATAATCAGCAGTAGTTTTGTAATCGAGGTGTACCGTTTTTTGGGTCGGGTTAACTGTAATAGTCTGGATAGGATAAAGACGGATATTAAGCGTTGCGTTATCAGTTTGTGCAATGGCTACTTTTCCAACTAATGTTAATGCAATTACTGAGATACTTGAAATGAATGATTTCATGATTTTTGTTTAATTATTTTGCTTTTTAAAATTTTATATTATTTTTGTCAATACCAACCAAAAAGATAGACTTACGCTAGTCTGTAAATTTTATGTTACTTTCTTGTTTGAATGGAGTGCAAAGTTATCGCTATTCCGAATGGAGAAAAGATGAAAAATAACTAAAATCATATTAAAAAAGAATACACTACTATATTTACATGTTATTTTAGATAAATGACTGATCGACAGACACATATATAGCTTCTTTTTTATTGACAATTGTCAAGACTTGTTTTTCTATCTAAATAAATCATCTAAAACAATTTTTTTTCGATTTTGAGGGGATTGACAATAAAGGCTATCTGGAACCGGTTTATCGGCATTTCGCTTTGCCACCCCAGATTAAATCATTATCCAATGTTGATGCCCTGCTGCCCACCTGTCAGTCCCGGATCAATCGAAATGCTATCCTAGAATCTTATTTCGACATAAAGCACAAAATATTCTGTCTCTTTAGGTCACTAAAGCTTTCCATCTCTGAGCAATCTCATACATACCTCACCGCTCCTGTTTTTAAATTTCGGTGGCCAGTCCAGGATGGGGTGCATAGCGCCCCTTAAAAATAGTCTCAGCACATCGCGTTGTTTTCCTTCACAAACTTTGAAAACCCTTACGCCGTGCCTATTATAAAACATCGCGCCAGGCCAGGACTAAGTGCTATAAGAAAAAGAATAAAAAGCTGGAAAATATTTTTAATGATGAATCAAAGTCACGAATACTTCGTGGCACTAAGGACAGGCTATCCCGAAGAAATGTGCTAATCAAGGAATTCACCCATGTGATAGGCAGCTAGGAGATTTATTTGCATTGAATTCAAAGCAGCCCTTACCACTGCTGCGTTTATGTATAATTTTTAAAATCAGCCCATTTGTTACGCCTAATCAGATAAGGACTTCGCGGATCATTCGAGACCTCTTACACCATGCGATTTATCGTCTTTTTACTTTCTTTCACCAGCATGGCCATCTAGTTGCTGTAAAATTCCTTTCCGTTAGGTTTTCCTTTGAGGCTACGTGGTTCTGGTCTTTGTGACAAAAAACCATAGGTAATCGAATATTATTGCTCAAGGCAATCTCATTTAGTCAGTATTTCCCTGCGATAATCGATCGCTGTTGATTCACCGATGCTTTTAACGCTTCGCTCCCTTTCTGTATCACGAACAGTTTGGCAGCCTCTATCTACAGATACCAGACGCAATAGGTCTAATAGAAGTTATCGGCATGTAAAGAAATAGCCTTGATCGCCGTGCCTGAGGAATATTTTTAGCAAATTGCGGAATTTTCACACTGCTCACCTTGGCATGTGGTTTTGTTCACCGAGTATCATGGCACGCAACGGACACATATCCGACGGTAAGAAGCGCGAATATAAATGTTGATTAATTTCATTTCCCCCAGGCCTAGGGGTAAGTATCTAATAATTTATAATGATCTAAAACCGGATGCCTTCGTTATTAAAAAAAGAACCCTTAGGAATAAACTGTGATATCATCAGCGCTAATTCAGAGCAGGACATTTCAAACGCAGGTATAATCAATAATGCCTTTCTCAGGATCGATTTTTTTTTGCATAAGTTGTTTAGCATCTGTAACAATGTGGATTCGGTTATTCAACAATTGAACCTACCCTTTACGCTTTTTGTGCCCATTTAGCATTAGCCTTGAAACTCATAACAGTTTTTGCCTCCTTACAGTAACGCTCACCTACTGTATCCTTTTAAGGCGCGTCCTAGACCTCCATAAGAAGCCATGCCCACAGTCGGTGTCATAGTACTTAGCCAAAAGAACTTAAGAAATGCCCAGAATCAAAACTATTTTAGGATTGATCTAATAAGGATAAGTACAAACTGGTTAAAGGGTATTTAATAAAGCTCCCCAAAGCCTGCCCCCTCTCAACACTCATCATAAATAATATTATTCTTTTAGCAATGCGAACCATCAGGGGCAAGAAAAGGGGCAGTAAAGGCCTGCACCACACAGAGCACCATAAACCAGTAGTCTTCTCACAACCATAAAATAATTTTACCTGAAAAGTCTGAAACTTTATAAAAGATCAGCCATCAATGATCTTTTGCTGTTTCTTTTTTTGGCAGATAAGGACAAACATTAACCTTTTTAATAAGGCATTGCTTGTATATCCCACGATTATTCTTGTTACACTAAACTTTATCGCATTGTTGAGCTAGCTACTTTTTTCCAATGGCAAGAGTTACCATCAGCTAATGGTGGTGGGCTGTTAGCCTAGTATAATACATTCGAACCGATCAACAGGACTTATGCAATCGTAGCTTAAATACGACAGCCGATATTCACCGATTACAGATTCCACATGCCTCAAGCTACAATTCCTGCATATATTTGTTCATAATCCCACTAAGCTTCCAGAAAAGCACTAAATATTTTTACTAAAAGTATCCCATTGAGAATGTTTTGATAACATAATTTGCAAATTCAATACTGAAAAGATTTATATTAGCAAATTGCAGTTTATTTGGACGCTAAATAGGTTACCTATCATGAACATAACGGATAGAAAAGATTTTATAACCAAAAACCATATCTATGTTGGACACTCTTCTGGTCTTCAAACGATTCTGGGAAATATCAGTACTCCAAGGCGATGGCCCTATTTTTTCATATTATTCAGCACAGACACTCAATTATTGCATTGCATAGAAAATGAACGCTTCCCCGTGGCCGCAGGCCATTTTGTTTTTGTAGGTCCAGACAGATACCATTCCTTCATTCTAGATCAACAAGGAGAATTTTGGATAATAGCTTTCGATTATGGATTTTATGCGAGAACTCCAAATGATGCATATTTCATTCAGAACAGTAATCTTTTTTTTGATCTGAACAGAATCTATATCAGCAGACCGTCAGTCGACATTGCCGAATATGTTACACTACAGATGGAATTTCTCGAAAAACTCGCAAACCGCCAACAGGCTCCCTTAGTTACCGATATTATTCACAATGCTGTCCAGGCGATTTTACTCCGATCTACCTTTCTATCCCAGGGACTGCAGAATCCTGATGTCCAGTTTAGCAATAATCAAGACAGAGAAATTGCAAATAAATTTAGAGAACATCTTCATATTTTTTACCAACAGGAAAAAAAAATCGATTATTACGCCCAAGCATTGAAAATTACCCCAAGGCGTCTTAATCAGGCTACGAATAACATATACGGCCGTTCTGCCAAACAGATGGTGACTGAAAAGCTCTTCGAGGAATCGAAGAGCCTCCTCACACATAGTACATTAACGATCAAGGAAATAAGCTATCGTATGGGCTTTACCGAAGAAAATAATTTCAGTGCATTTTTCACCAAGCATGCTGGCTATAGCCCAAAAAAATACAAGAATCTTCAGTCGAGCATCCATACAGATTAATTCCATGGTATTTAAAAGATGATAATTTCTGGACCATTTATTTCAAGTTTCAATGCCATATTTTAAATGAATTTTCATCTTTTTATAATGAACAATTTTTTATTACTGTTAGCAATACACGAGAATTTAGGTATCAAATTTAAGACATCCCTTATTTGCGATAACGCGGATTGATTGGGACTGTAATGGCCTAAGCTGATGCGATGTGGGATGCCTTGAGTCCGTAGCTTTATGATGGTGGCATTCAAATGACAATAACTTGCTGGAAAATGGGAAAAGGCTGGTAAGCCTGGGGCAGGAAAACTATCTCTTTGCCGAAAATCACGAAGCAGCACAAAGATCAACAATGAAAGCTTCTTACTTTGCAATCGGCAGAAAGCATGAGGTTAATCCCTATAATTGGCTTAAATAGATTCTTTCATTCTTTTATCAACTATAGCCATCTGTATTCCCTCTTCGTGATCAAAGCGACTCAATATCAGCATTGTCAGATATGTGAAAACTACTGTCCGACTTCAATTTTTGGTGTAAGTATCCTGGGTATTGAATGAAGCATCAAAGCAGGCTATGATATTTGAATGTAGTTGTCATTCTAATATCAGTCATTACCTTCCTACCTTAGGCAACTGAGTCTTTCTGTCCTCATTCTAAAAAAGGAGGCTGATTATCTCAATGGCATGCGGAACAAAACTGTTAATGGTTTTCAATAGTTGACTTTTTTTTCACTGGGAGGAAATTCACAAGATTACATTGCATGCTTCCGATTCTTTACACTGATGGTGAAGAAGCTCTAATCATAAAGCGCTGAGATCTCAACAGATAGTCTATGGAGCGTATTAAATGAAAGGGGATATGGATTATACCCCTTTCCTCAATAGCTTGGGATGTAATTATAGGCCGCCTCCAAAAGAAAATATCTGCACTAACTCTGGATTCGACTCAACAAAGACTGTACAACATTTATATTGTGAAGATGCAGATGTCATATTGGTCTTTCCCTGATGTTGAGCGACTGGAAATCAGGGGGAGTAGACCAAAAATTTAGTGTTCAGCAAGGATTATCCGTTGTGCGATAGCTCAGCTAATCCTTTTAGACTGTAGAGAGTTGTTTTTTTTTAAAAAAACAGATCAATAAGCATTGGAAATCCAACTGCACTTTCAATTCTAGGTCGGATCATAATAAAAGATTAGGTGGTATTTTCCTTGCAACAACCATAATTTTAAAACAAGCAGATAAGAAAAGTGGATTAGTGAGTATTCAAAACACAGGTCAATTTTAAAACTACTTTGGTTTTCTCCATAAAAGGTCATTGAAAGTTGAATTTAGATTAGAAAATCATCCATCAGTTGAAGGGTTGGCTTTAATGGAACCCAGCGTTGGATGGATGATTTAAATATCTTTATCAATAGATTTAACAGCCTTCCCAGCCGTGTAACAAAAGTGGACAACAGTTTCTCTAAGATCTATTTTTTTACATCAACCCCTCAGTTTATTACACGAAATGAAGTTTTCTGTGAAAGCTTTAGATCTTCTAGTGTAACAAACTCATCTTTGGATTACTCAAGGGTCTAGCGAACTATCTGTAGATCCAATGTAACAGTTGCTGTTCAAGAACTGAATTGATTAATAGTGAAGTAGATTTATACCTTCTTCTTAATAAGTCTCAAATCCCAAAAACTTGTTGGAAATATAAATTGTACTGACCCGGAAATCTTTTATCTGAGTTTAAGAAATTACCTGTTGAAGTCGGAGGCTAAGGCGAAAGCACCAAAACAAAATTGATCCTGGCGTAGAAAGCTGCTATTGTATTGGGCTGCCGATTTTCCTCCCGGGCAGATTCCAAAATGGATAGGCCCGATAAATGGAAGATGTTACCCAACGGTACTCTCATATACTGATTAATAAAAATAAAGGAATCCAATTTTCTGATAGACAATTTTAGTACCAAATTTCAAACACTCTGGATGCTTAGTTCGTTGATAATGTACCCAGTACCTCGAAGTCAAAAAATATTTCAAATCGTTGTATAACGACGGTATTCGAAAATTACAAGCACTTTAGCCGCCTGTAATATTGTGGGAAATAACATTTTATCATAATTTTTCAGAATTTATTCTTAAATGCGGAACTAACCTGCTAACTTATATGGCAGGTATTTATCTCGCCAACATGGTCAACCACATAAAATATGTTTTATTTATTAACTCTAACCAACTGTCCCAGCATCCCCAGATAGATCATCAAGAATCTCTTCTGGGTATGCCTCAAATGCATAAAAGTTTCTAACTTTGTTTTGAAATCCTAATAAGGAGGGTAATGTAAGCAGGCTGCTAACCAGAACATAATCTGCTATTCCATGAACCTTAGGTGAGATTGGTCTTGTCTTCATATTTCTTCGTTTAGTTGATTAATTATACTTTAACAATGTTATCAAGAAAAAGTTGCAGGTGTGGAGAACAGTCCAATTTATAGGGAAGGTTACATACGCCGGCGACTTCGGGAGGATCTCCATATACTGGTTCGAACTTACGTCCGCTCAGGGATTACTATATTGGTTTTGCACTTCCTATCTCTTAAATAATTATATTTAAGCATTTAAATTCTCAAATATCTGATACGGCCCGAGCATAGGGTGATGTCAGATTATGTTCAGCAAGCTGATGGTAAAAAAGTCTGTACCTACCAGGCGGTCTCTTCCATCTATACTCACAACTATTACGGTCAATCCGGTGCCAACATCAGTCTTTTCTTAAGTAAATCGAAGCTTGCCCTCCCATACATTTGGCGTTTAATAGTCTTAAGTTTGTTAACATTGCCTTCGCCTAGACGATTGTTCCAATGTAGGTTGATAGCATTTCTATGGATTGAAGATCAGATGATAATCTTGTGGTGAAAATTTTAAACTATGCAATAACCGAATGTTTAGCTTCAATAAATGGCATTAAAAAGTAAATAACAATCGCATTAACACGAAGAATTTGATTTGGATATTGTAAAAAGTAAAATGATCAGATTATTTTTGAGTACTTTTTCCCAACGTCACGACCTTGCCTATTTAATAATGGAATCTAAAATTATCAAGCCCAGGAATGAATTTCTAAAAAAATATGTTCAATATTTTTTATTCTTTAAAAAGTCAGATCCTGGATTTTTAAGCTATTCCACATTTCCAAATAACAACCTCTGCCTTGCCATTTACAAGGAAAATACAATCGATTATACCTGCAATTCAAAATCCAATAACTGCATCATTACACTGGGTGCTTCCGGTTTCAAAAGCAGATTGTTCGGTTTTCATAGAATGCCATTTCAGGTTGATATCAATTCGGCTTTGGATCAAATCTGCATTCTTTTCGAGCCTGCTGCCTTAATTGCTTTTACCCGTGAGTCCTATCCAGACTTACTGGCCACAGATCATGTATTTGATATATTCATCCGTAAGTGTGATTTTTTTCTCGAACGGCTGTTCGATGAGGATAGTCTTCCAAGAAGAGCTGAGAAATTGGAAAACCTGCTATTGGAAAACTTAAATATCAGACACTCGGATAAGATGATAGAAGCATTACATCTAATAAAAACAGGCTGTGAGCAAAATTTAACTATTGAAAGACTCGCTAAAAAACTTGGAATGAGCGCTCCCACATTGTTTCGCCTGTTTAAAAACAATGTAGGCATGAACCCTAAATCCTATATGAATACCCATCGCTTCAGAAATATCCTTAATGAAATCCTCCGTGGTCAACACCATTTAACAAGTATTGCCTATGCTAATCTTTACTATGACCAAGCCCATTTTATAAAAGATTTCAAGGCATTCTCCGGGTTTTCGCCGGGGCAGCTTTTAAATAAAATTTCCATTGAGCAAAATGACCTGGCGTGGATCTACAATAATAAACACCATCAATGAACGATTTTTACAATTTTTACAAATTGATCTTGATTTTCTTTGTAAAAAATCAACTCATGAAATATTTCGCTTTTATCGTTATTTATTTGCTTTTTGCTGATTCCCAGATTGCAAAGGCCCAGCTTGATAGTAAAGACAAACTACCAAAAATATCTTATACGGAGATGCTCGAAGAGCATGATTCGCTTGTATTTTATATCAAACAGATAAGCCCTGTAATCTATTATAATCAGGAAGTGCGGGGTATAGACTTTGACAAGCAGTCCAGGCAGCTGAAAAGGCAAATCAAGCCCAAAACATCCATGGGTGAATATCTGCAGATTATCAAAAAAACGCTAAACGCTGCTCAAGATGGTCATACCAGCCAGGTAAATTCAACTTTACTCGATATTGTAAAAAAATATTGGATGCCGGCCAAGTTGGTATCATTTGACAGCGCCAATACAGCCAACATGTATGAATATATTAAATATTTAAAAGAAGCGTACTATGCTAAGCCGGAACTCAACCTCATCTATACTTCAGGGGAATATTACAATTTGCTAGGCTTTAATTACAAGGGAAAAAATTATCCCTCTGGAATGAGACTCCTGAGTTGCAACGGTAAAAACATTCATAATTTTGTGAAAAGACTCACTGCACTTGTTTCTCCCTTACGTTGGGATAGGGCAAAAAATAGGGTATATGATGAGAATTTTTACTGGCCGGCAGAAATCTATAAAAATGGAGTGCTTAAACTTGATTTTATCGATAAAAATAAAAACAGGTATCAATTAACTATTGGTAAACAGGATACGGTTACCTTTCTCACCAGGAAAAACAACGAGTATGGTTATTTCAGTCAGACCGATACCGTAGTCACCCATTATTTTGATAAAACGGGCATATTTTATGCTAAAATTCCCGCCATGAGGGAAGAACTCGGAGATACCATTAAACTCCGTCTGATTGCTGCTTTCCAACATAAAAAAATCAAAGCTATTGTGATTGATATCAGGGGAAATGGTGGGGGAAGCGATAATACTTATAGTAAATTCCTGAGCAAGCTGGTTCAGGATACTTTAAAGAAAAAGGTAGTGGTGGCCAGAAATTTCAGCCCTTATATTCAGGCACATTATCATATCAACAGGGATTCTATATTGCAGAATCCCACCTACACATTTGATCCGGGCATCCCCAAATTGAAATCGCAGGATATGTACTACATCAAACAGAATTTTAATTTTGTTGTGCCCGACAGTGTAACCTTGCCTTTTGATGGGAAAATATATGTGCTCCAGGATAAATTCATCTATTCCTCGGCCAGCAACCTCTCCAGCCTGGCGAAAAACAGTGAACAGCTCATTAGCATTGGTGAGACACCCGATTTGTTGAGTGGGCTTCAGGCAAGTACATTGATGGTGATGTTGCCTTTTAGCAAATTCATCTTCAGGGTTGAACCCCAGATTGATCTAACAGATATTAAAAAAGTGGATGATATTTTTCAGAATCATGTGGAATACCCCGTTCAATATACCTTTGAGGACCTATATTTGCGGGCAACGACAAAAGAGAATGTTTTTGGGAAAGATTTTCTCCAAAAGCATGACCCCATGTTTGCAAAAGTACTGGAGCTGGAACAACAAAAATAATGCGAAGAGTCGCATTAAAACGCTATCAGCGTAAAAGAATACTGTGGTTATAGAAGTTTATGGTGAAATCTTTAAATCTCAGAACCAGATTTCTGACTTGCCAACTTAGCGTTAGTAGCCTCTATATAGAAAAACCAATTTGCTCGACCCCATCGTACACCACTTTTTAATTATTTTAAGATGCATTGACAAATAGAACCTTATATTAGAATTGTTCTCCACAAGGAAGGGTCAACTGACAATGATTTATTAACTTATAAGCACTAAAACGAGTTTATACTTCAGAAGGGATTGAACCCACCCTGCCAAAAATAAATAAGTAACAACCTTTTGGTTTACAGTTCATCCACTGAATCACTCTTCTTCAGGCGTTAAAGCTTTTGTTTCTACAGCCTCCTTGAAAACTTCATACACGAGGCTAAGATTTGCATACATTTTCTTTAAACGTGCATTTTCTTCTGCCAGCGTTTTTAATTTCGAGAGTTCTTTGACTTCCATTCCGCCATACCTTTGACACCATTTATAAAAGGCTACAGTGCTAACTCCTAATTCTGTGCAGAGATCATGCACGTTTTTGCCGCTATCATGTTCCTTGATTGCTTTTAAAATCTGGGATTCCGTAAATTTGATTCTTTTTTCATATTACCAAATAAAATTTATGGTTTTTCCCATAGCTGCGCTCGGTCCAGAATTCTACTTTTAGCTGGTCTGAATTTTGGGAAGTGCACAACATCAGTTTGGTTGAATTGTCTTCCGTGAATTTTACGGGAACGCTTTTGAGGACATTAAGAAACCAGCATTACCGGAAGATGGATCAGTGCAGACAGAAAGATTGATTACCGGTTCAAACTTACCGAAGCGGACCCGGACAAGGCTCAGATCAGCCGGTTCAGAAAAGCGTTAATGGACAAGGCGTCCGGGCTTAGAGCTTACTAGCACCTCACTCTTACCATGCACGCTGGATCTTCGGGCTGTCTTGGAAAATGGCGGTGAACAACAGACTGTCCAGAAGGGGATCGGTCAACAGTTGCGACAATGAATACAGGGACCGGACGCTGCCAATCTCTGTATACGTAGATTATTGATTATCAATCAGGAAAAGGCAGTGATTGGCATTGAGGAAGATAAATCCGCTCAGGATACCGTTATTGGCAGTGTCATGCTTTTCAAAATAGACAGTCACATATTCGCAGACTGTCCCCATAATATACTTCTGCACTACCGTGAACGGTTCTGCCAAGATACTTGAGCTAACCAGCGTGACTGTTATATCTACCAAACCGATTTTTAAGTAGTGGGACTTTTGCAAATCCATCATCATCAGGTACGCTGAGACAGATCATTAAAAGTTTGCCGCCAATGTGGATACTAAGCACCAACAAAGGGATTGAAACAATAACCATTGATAAAAGAAAAGCGGACTAAAGAATTGTCTGTTCTGCTTGATCATGAAATAAATTAACAAGGTACACCTGGGTATTGTTTGGGCCTGATCGATCCCTCAAGCTTACGAAGGCTGAGGCTAATATCCAAAAGTTATGGTATCTGAAACTTCACAGAACCTGAAAATCTAACTGCGACTAACGTATGGAAAGAGCAATCAGATTTCCCGGAAGGTAGAAACGGAAACATTTACCGTTTTCGAGCGCTGGCCGAAATCTGACAGTTATCAGCATCCAATAGTTGGCCATAAAACTTAAAATCTATATTGGCAAATCTAAGTTTTGCGATCGCTTCGGACTTTGCCGATGATGACAAGCCCGATCCATAGATTTTTTTAATGTCGCGGGCAGTAGATTTAATTGCCGCTAGGGTGGCAAAAAACCGTCTGTCATTGAAAACTATTTCATAATTGTTCCTTTCACCGGACCGGTATTGATTATTGGATGCCTCACTATATGCCCATTGAAGCCTGTCGAGCATCCCCAGACGATCGTTGATCTGTCTAAGTGCTTCTGTTGGGACCTCAATGCCTTTTATGCCGGTTATAGAATTATAACCCGTTTCAAATATTAAACCCTCTATGTCAACCTCACATCCTTCGGACTGCCTGAACAAATACCGGGAACATGGCAATTCGTGAATATTCTTCACTTCTTCTCTTATCAGCCTTTTATTAAATTTGAACCGGGATTCTCCCAGGAGGTCAGCAGATAAACGATCAGCTGTCTGAGCTTTGGCATTTGTTATGGTAGCTAACAGAATTAGATATTTGAGAACGTTTTTCATGCCGCTAAATTAGAATTAATATTCGCTTAATATCCGAATCAAGCAAATTGGGCACATGACATTTATCAATGATCCCCCTTAGCGGCCTAGGATAACGGTTACTCCTTCAAGCTTCTCTCAGATTAGCCATAATTGAGTAGTCTAAATAATACATTAATAAACATGATGACCAAGAAAAATCATAAAAAATGAGCTGAATACACTCGCGTGTCTTCGGCTATCAAATGTTATGTGCAGAGTTTAGATTTAAGCCTATAGCAGATCTGTGCCGATTTTTCAGTTCCGCCCTGTTCAGTAGATGCCAGAGTGACCGTTTAGTGAAGCCGGTTGAATGATCTTCTACAAATTTGGGATCCATGGTTTATCGGAACCTAAATGATGAAACTCCTGTTATTCCCTAGCCCGGTCATGAAGATTTCTGTTCATGTGGCAGGAGCGCTTCAAATTAGAGGCACAAGCTACTCTTCAGGCTAAATTATTGACTTTTTTTAGGCTTTCCCTGCAGATCCGCATAATCTGTTGGGACTGCTCGGCCAGCAGCCTGTTCAGACCTTCAGGATAATCTGCTTTTAGCTTTTCAACCAGACAATCTACCAACATCCGGCTCTTATCGGCAGGGAGGTCCTGGAGCATATGCTTAGAATAGAAGTATCTCTGTAAATATTCCGTGTTTTTAGGTGTCCATTTAAATGCCAGGCTAATACCTTGCAGACAGGAACGGTCCAAATCCGGGAGCTGCTGGGTGCGCTGTTTTGCTTTAGTGTTATTTATCTGACCTGCAGCCTGGGTATATTTATGATAAAGACAGTCATAGTAAAATTTCCGCTGTTCCGGGTCCAGCCTCAACCTTACACTGGTAACGGAGGTGAGCGAATCCACTAGTATAACTATGGTAGAGTCTTGCGCAAGAGTTGGCATGGAGATTCCGATGACGAAGATTAATACAAAAATATATTTTTTATGATATCCATCTCCATTCGTCGTATAACTTTCTTTAAATTTCCGCTCAGCTTTTCCAGAATAATTTTATCTATAATTCACTAACCTAACGTAGGACTAAAAGTTTTGTGCATAGGCACTGGACGGTTCTAATATTGCCTTACGTTCCGGTCGGGGTATTTTTTACCACAGCACTTTCTCATTATTGCATCCACCTAAATAGGTTTCAGCTATCAGTAATGCCATAGATAGTCCTGCCGCTTTCTGATCGGATGAATTGATTGTTTTGATTGCCGATCATCTGCCTCGAGCATAATTCCTTCCCAGACATTGCGTAAGAGGTGGCAACTTTAAGGCTGATGTTAAAATTTGAGTTGGCAAGACTTTAAAGTATAAAACTAATAAACCTGCACGTCTCTGCAATGCAGACCAGTATCAGCCAACCCATGGGTTTCAATAATGTCATCCTGGACTACCTGATATATTCTCTATGCCCGAGATTGAAATCCACCGGCCATACTTAAGACCCTATTGTAATCGCTTTTACATAACCATCCAAAGAAGTCGAGAGGCTTTATTTTAATCAACTTAGATTATTCAATAGGGTGTACAGCGCAAACTATGCTTCTGGCTATGGCAGTTAGGATATTCGGATGATCATGAACTTACGAATTTCACAAAGTCCACAAACGTTTTTTCCAATTTCATTTCTATTCCTTAAAGTCTTATTTTTGACAAACTTACAGGTTGTAGAAGTCCTGTGGGATTAAATTGCTTCAATATACGGGTATTGCCGGATAGCAATATCCGTTTATAAAATCGGGCAAGAATTCAATCCAAATTCGTAAACTATGTTTCTCACCGGCATCTGAAGCTTTTTATAAATGTAATTGGCTTTTTACATTACCTCTTTCCAAGATACTTTATTTATGCGGCATGACATTTATGACGACTGTTGGTAATTTTGACAAACGGACATGCCAGACTAGTATGAATGGTGGTAAATCGTACATTACATTAAACAGCAAACCAAATGTCAAAAGTCCCGCTATCGCTAATGTCCTTGGCAAGAGTATCAGCTAGGCTTTTCGCGGAGGCTTCCTGACTATACAGGGCAGTTGTTATAATCATGGATATTGTTATAATTTAAAAAACCTATCAGGAAAATGAGGTTTAAACTCAATACAATAGAAATTTCTGTCGAATCGGTATATGCTGATAAATTTAGCGCATAGATAATAAATGAATTTTGAAATAGGGCTACACCAAGGAGTAATAAATCCCTTCCGAAACATCAGTGGCCCTGAGCCCGGCTTTTAGGAATACAATTTCGAACACAACATGCATGCCCGGATGGAAATTTTGAGGACCATCGGGCAAAATAAATTCTATGTCCTGCATGTTTGAGTCCATGATGATACCGGTCCGTCTCTCTATATCAACGGTCTCGATCGTCCCATATCTGATCATAGTAGCAAATATAGTTCAAGAATTAAAAAAGACCAACTGGTTTTCAACTTGGATAAAATGAACAAGTGCAAAAACATTAAGATCTAATTTTGTCAAAAAATGCTTTCAAGCGGAAAATATGAACGGTTCAAGTCTCTAGCATAAAGGTCTTATTGATGATACTAAAATTAACGTAAGAGGCAGCTGATGATATATCAACTCAACTGTCCAGTATTAACACAAAAAAACTGAAAGTGAACAGCGCTATCCGAAAAAAGAACCGAATTTCACCTGACATTTAAACCAGCATGTAAATGGTAGTACCTATAATCAGACTTATCAGAAGTATGGTGGCAAGCAGTATCATCACTAGCCGCTCAAATCTATCTAAACTCTCCATAGTATATAAAACAGCGAATTGACCCCATGGTTTGTAAAAAATCAATGGAAAACTCCCGCAACTCTGTTCAGTTAAGCCACATCGTTAAAATAGCATATAAATCTTTGAAGGTATCTTCTGAATCGTCATCAGCATAGCAGGTGTACATTAAACTGAAACAACCTGATTTTGTAACAAAGAGTCTTGAAAATATCCTAGCCAGGTATCTTTTGGCTCTACTGATCAATATGGCGGACCACAACCGAGAGGCCAGGTCAGAACAAAATCGTTCAATTTACAATGGTCCGGCTAATTGTCTCACATCGTCCCTCCAATTATAAATTAACAAAATGGGATTGAACTGCTCCAAACCCGCTTGCTATATTAACGGTCTAGTTTCAAATATAAAAAAATTAATTAACAAAGCCAGCTCAGATAACTATTTGCCACAATGCTCAGGATGGACAATTATTTCAAGCCGATTTATGAAATGAAAAATAATCGCCCGCCTGACTAAGCTTAGAATGCCCGAAAGAATGAATTTGTATCACTTGGATAACAGTCCGTCTTTAAATTCTGATAGAGGAATATTATTCTATGTCTTTTTCAAGGTATGTGATAACTATCAGACCTCATTATAATGTAATGGGATCCGCTTATCCTATTCTTCTCCTTTCAAAAAGCATTAACAAAGTGCAGACATCCTATCTTATTATATAAACATACCTCTCATCCTCATGCGGAATTTGCGGAGAAGAACCTTTCGCCATTCGCAGGCCTGGTCCTACCTATATATTATCTACCTCCTATGTGTCTAGAAATCATCCAAGGGTTCTTAGAGCTCAAGTATGTTCCTGCAATTTGAATCCTTACGGATTTTTGCTAAATTTAACCAAACAGGTTTGCCTTAAAATATGTTGACCAGATATTACGCTTGTTATGCCTAATTCCCTATTATTTGGCTTGCCCCAAATGCTGGGGCAAGTGTTGAAGATTGCCGGACTGGTTCAGGCGAGTCCAGATAATTGTTCTCTTTTGTCCTTCAAAATCTGCGGTAAAACCGGTAGACAGATAAGTGAAACGACAATCAAACGGCTATATGGATTTGCAGTTTACAATTTTTCGACGTCGCTTTATACCCTTAATACATTGGCTTGCTATACCGGCTTTGGCTCCTGGAAACACTGGCAAGAGCATCTCCGACAAAAAGAATCTCAGCAACCCCACTCATTTGATGGTATAAGTGACTATAGCAAGCTATTCTACTACAGTACAGAGGCCATGTGGATATTCGCCATCGGCAGCTTGCGTTTTCTAGAAGTAAATGACGCGGCCTGTAAGATCTACGGTTACACACGTGAAGAGTTTTTGTCGAAGACGATCTTGGAAATCCGTAGAACGGATCAGGTTTCCCTACTTCTTCAAACGGTTTTAGAAGCAGGGGAATATACCCATCACAAGCCCTTAGAGCATGTTTTGGCCAACGGGGAAGTAGTGCTCACAGATCTGCGAAGTTTTACTTTTCAATGGTCAGGCATCCCTTCCCGGCTGGTTATCTCAGTCCCATTTCCAAGAAAGCATTTTAAAAATAAGGATGGTCAGCAATGATTGAAATGATGAGTTATTCATAACAGGTCGATTCGATTGTAGGCAATTCCCTTTCCGGGATGAGGGCGCCGAATTTTCATCTCTATAGACCGTAGAGCCGCCCAAATTGCAGTATGAAGCCACAAGTCTTAAAGGAAGCAATCAGAGATTACACTAAGTTCAAAAAGATCTTGGCCAAGGGTGATTACGTAACCCCGGGGTTTGAAGGAATAACTAAGAATTGGTTCAGCGTAGTCCTTTATTGACTGAGCCCATCAATGCTTTTTTGCGGAAACTGTGCTGTGATCACCTTACAAGCTTGGAGCATTTAGCACTCGGGGAAGAGTATTGGTTCAATCCAAATCAAAATTATTTTGATTTTTATTTTAGCACTTTATATGCTTTTATTATTTCTGGATAGAGTAAACGGGAACCATGCGAATTATTCTTTCACAACCTGATTATAAAAATGTGTGCAGGTTCTGCCGCCCAGTTCCGTTGCGACAAGATCGTAAAAAAGTACAGCTTATCGGAATGAACCGTTATGAATCTGGCAATGCAAGTAATGATGGCAGCGGTGAATTAAGTATAAACCTTTTGACACACGATTATATCGGTAACTGGAACTATTTCGATCAGGATAAAATGAAACTTGTGAAGATACCAGCTATCAAATGCAAGATGCCATTTAAAACAGTTTATCTAGAAAATTTTAGTGAGGGCATTTACACACCATACGCAGACAAGTGTGCAAAACTTTATAACCTCGAAAAGAAACCAATACTCAGAAAAAGATGATCAAAAAATGAAGATCTGTATTACCAAGTGGTTTCTTCCAACCATTGCTTAACCGGCGTGGCCCGAAAATGAATATTAAAGATCGAAATATTCTTCTGATTTATATTGTTATTATTTTTACCTCGATACTGTCTGGAAAGCTATAATGTATATTTATTAAATATCTGAGCTATAAATGTGTTTACTTTTCTAAGCTGATAGACCGACAGTTATGAACCAAAATTCTGAAATTATTGATTATAAAACCAAATTTTTGGATTGTGAAGATAAGTTTGATACCATATTCAGGCTTACCAGTGCTGCCAGCAAAATCATCAGTTCGGATCTGACTATTCTAAAGGTTAATGATGCTTTGGCCGCAATGCTGGGCTATACAGCAAGGGAAATAGAGGGTACCAAAATCCTTGACTATGCCTGCGAGGAATACAAAGCCCACTGGCACGACCTTCAGGATGCATTGTGGAACAGAGAGGTCCCACATTTTAAACTCCAGGTATGCCTGAAGCGAAAAGACCATACTTTGGCTTGGGTAGATGTTACCACTATACTTTTCAAAGATTCAGGTACTACTTATGGCTTCACGGTACTCGATGACATTACCGGGCAAAAAAACTATGAACTGACACAGCAGCGTTTAACCACTGCCTTGGACAATGCCCGGATCTCAGTTTGGGAAATGGATTGCGACCTTAATTACGTATACCGTTCGGACAACCATGATATCATTTTCGGATATCCGCAGCCACAGCAGACCTGGAGCATATCGGACTATAGTGGCCATCTGTTTAATGATTGCAGCAATAATTTCCATACGGCGATAGAAAAACTGACGACTTTAGGGAAATGTTCTTTCGAGGGGCGCATCACCTGCACAGATGGCTCCATTAAGTGGATCGCTTTCAGCGGTAAGAAAGAGCAGGACGGTGCAACTAATCGTTTCAAGTTCCTGGGCACGCTTTCTGACATCACGGATAGTAAATTGAAGGAACAGTATAAAGAGGATTTCGTCAGCATCGCAAGCCATGAGTTTAAAACGCCGGTAACCAGCCTGAAAGCTTAGCTACAGTTGCTTTCAAGGTTGATGGAAAGCCAGGAAGAGCCTGTCCGCCGACTAGTGGGACAGTCCAATACCAGCGTGCTTAAAATTACAGCCCTGATAGACGACCTGCTGAATGCCAGCAAGGCCTATGAACACCGGATACAGCTTAAAAAATCCCATTTTGATCTGGGCAGACTAATTGAGGATTGCTGTTATCCTCTTGAGCTCTCTGGCCAGTTGGTGGTCCGCTTTTCGAGAATGAAGAAAATCAGGTCTTTGCAGATGCAGAAAGAATCGAGCGGGTCATAACCGGCATGTTGCATAACTGTGTCAAATATGCAACCAATTCAAATATCATGACGATAACACTTGAACGGGCCGGATCCGTTGTCAGGGTCTCAGTAGCCGATCAGGGACCGGGGATACCGGAAGATCTGCAGGACCAGATCTTCGGTAAGGATTTCCGAAGGGAAATTCATCAGGGGCTATCGCCTGGGTTCGGCATAGGACTTTACACAAGTAAAGAAATTATCGAAAGGCATGGAGGGCATATTGGTCTTTTAGGCCAAGATAATGGAGGCAGTATCTTTTGGTTTACCCTGCCTTTGTAAGCTATTGCTTATAAGGAATCTATAATCACTCAATATCGCCCTATTCCGCTAGCCGTTCGATATTAAGTAATATTTAATTGCGGTTTTTCTTGATTTGTTGGTTTTATTGCTAAATTTATTGGCAAAAAAATATTTGGAACAAGATACCCACAACTCTTTTAACAGCCTCGATATTATTCAAATCCTGACCGATATCACAAAGGCTGTTGTCATATATTCCTCCAGGGACCTTCATATCGGCTTTATCAACAAGGCGATGATGAAGATGTGGGAAAAAGAGACTTCGCTTACCGGAAAAAGGCTCGGTGAAGTGGCGCCCGAATTTACCGGCTTCATCCCGATTTTGGAAGAAGTCTGGGACACTGGTGAAACATATGTAGCATCGGACCAATATGCAAACATCGATGATCATGGTGTACAGGTCCGTAGGATGTTTGATTTTACCTTCCAGCCCATCGTAAACGAACAGGGCAAAACTTACGCTATTGTCAATACTGCAGTTGATGTTACCGAGCGTTTCCTCATGAGCGAAAAAGTTTCGGAAAAAGAAGTGATGGAACATAAGGCCCACCTGTTGTTACAGCAGTCAAATGAGAACCTTCAAAAGGCCAATAAGAAGCTTGCATCGCTGAACCAACAATATCTGGACAAAAATGATGAACTCAATGCCACCCTGGAAAAAAGTGCGCTGATCAATGAAAAGTTCAATGAGTCAAACCATGCCCTGATCAGCCTGAACGATGAGCTGGAGTCCAGCAAGCGGCAGCTTTCTAATGCACTTCAGGCTGCCAGCCTGGGAAGCTATGATCTGGATGTGACAACCGGTCTTATGGAATGCAGCGATCAGTGCAAGCTAAATTTCGGTGTGCGGGCCGATGAACGGTTTGATTTTGAAGACCTTATTTCTTCAATTCTGCCCGAATACAGGCAGCAGGTACAGCAAAGCGTAAACATTGCTTTTACCGAAAATAAACCTTACAATACAGAGTACCAGATCAAAAGACCGGACGGAACCATACAATGGATCCAGGCCAACGGTACACCTAGATTTGATTCTTATGGCAACCCTTCCCATATGATCGGCGTTACGCAGCTGGTTACCGATCAGAAAAACTACCAGGCTAGAAAAGATGAATTTCTATCCGTGGCAAGCCATGAGCTCAAAACTCCTATAACAGTCCTGAAAGCTAATTTGCAATTATTGGACCGGCTAAAGCCTAAACTGGTAAACGCAACTGCCACAGCGCTTATCGAATCTTGTACGCGGAGCATGGATAAAATAGACAGTATGCTTAATGACCTGCTGGATATCAGCAGATATTCTAACGGCAGGATTGAACTTCATCAGACTGAATTTGAAATTTATGCTTTGTTGACTTCCTGTATTTCGCATCTGTCCGCAGAACAAAAATCTAAAGTTAAGGTTCATGCTGCACCCCTTACTATAAAGGCAGATCAGAACCGGATTGAGCAGGTGCTGGTCAATTTCATTAATAATGCCTACAAATATGCACCTGATAGCAGCGAAATTGAACTTTCAGCAGTGAAGGAGGAAGATTACATAGTTTTTGCAGTGCAGGATTACGGCACGGGAATTCCCGAAGATGAAGTGGCATATGTTTTTGACCGCTACTGGCAAAGTGACAAAAAGCAAACGTTCAATAGCGGTGTGGGCCTTGGGCTCTATATTTCAGCTGAGATCGTAAAAAGACATCAGGGCTTTATCGGAGTGGAAAGCAGTCTTGGGAAAGGGAGCAGATTTTGGTTTAAATTACCGTTAACTCGACCCTAATTGGAAGATTTCGGGTTTATCGATCAAGAGATTCCCCAGGGGATTGACAAGTTCCAGAAAAGACACGACTTATCTCGATCGTCTTAGTGACCAGTTTGTTGAGGTGGTCTGTTTAGACCGAAACAAAACCGACCCGAAATTTTAAAAAATGAGTTGATCACTTCTGGCGAAATCTCCACCCTGATGGGTTAATTTATGTGTTTTGATTTCGATGATTATAAAACATTGTAGCAAACCGTTATAAAATACCAGGTCTACAAAAATTCATCGCCCTCAGTATGGATTCTCTTTTGCCTTGATACGAAAGAGAATCTATTGCCCAGTTCGAGTAAAAAGTCCTACAAATGTGTGATAATGGTAAATTTTAAATCGTTTTTATAATAAGAGGACTCCCTTTTTAATCCGAGAAATTCAACAAGCATTGAACCCATAATTGTTTCTTTCCCGCCTTGTACGATGGCCATTGCAGTTGCTGCAATAAAGATTTATATCATTAGAGATTATATTGTCCATTAACTTTTCATGATGATTGGTCAATATTGAATTATAATAAAAGCATTGTCTGGTTGTAATTGAGTATTATGAAAAACTAGAAAAGAAAGGGAATCTATGGTCAGGAGAGACTTTATTTCCAAAATTCTGGCCCGCATTGCGATTTTTACATCCCTAAATTTAAGCCTTCAAAGCAATTTAAGAAAGACGCTACTCACATATATTAAGTCGACGTCGAAATAAATAAATTCAATTTAAAAATGACACGGAAGTCCCCACTTCCGTGTCGCAAACTACCACTCCTATCCCGTGTTAGACAGTTGGCGGAACAAGATATGATAATTCATATCATAAATCCAAATATAGTTTTGACATATTGCAAAGGTGGAATTATAAAAGAGAAACCATTTACCTTATGGCAAAAACAACTAAAAAAACGAAAAAAGCGACAGAAAATCCTTACTGTGCCAATAACTCATGGGTCCTTACTTGAATACTTCTCTTAAACTTTAACTACAATTTTTCCAGCTGGACGGCGGGATTCAATTTGAACATGAGCTTCTACCATTTCATCAAAGGGATAAATTTTAGCGATGTGTGTTTTCAGTAAACCTTTTTTTACCAAATCTGCAATGGCTCTTAAATCGACTCCTTTGGGTTGCATCCCCCATAAAGAAAGGGTAACGTTTTTGCCTTTTGCTTTATCTTCAAACTATCGTCCACAAGAGCCAAAATAGATCGGATAGTACCGCCAGGCTTTATCACATCAATAGAATGTGCCAAAGTTTCTTCTCCTACGGTATAAAAAAAATCAACATTCTCAATTACTTCCCTAAACTTTTAAGTATGGTAATCGATATGTTTATCAGCACCAAGTAACATCACAAAGTCACGGTTTTTGCCGGAAGAGGTAGCAATGACTTCAGCACCTAGGTTTTTGGCTATTTGCACCGTAAAGTGTCCCACGCCTGATGCCGCGTGAATCAAAATCTTATCGCCCTTTCTGACATTCATTTCGTGAACCAGCGGTTGCCAAGCAGTCAATCCAGCCATCGGAATGGCGGCATTTTCAAAGCTTAGGTTCGCTGTATTTTTTCTAAAAAAACTGTATTTACGGTAATATATTCTGCATATCCATGGGCATTGGGTGAAAGTGTGAAAACAGCATCACCTATTCAAATCCATTATTATTTTAGTGTTTTTCTACAATTTCGCCTGAAATATCCCAACAACAATAACAGAGTTAATATAGGCAACTTAAGTCTCATAAGGCTAATCAATACATAAATTTATAAGGCAATTTTATAAATCATTTATAAGTAAAAGATCATACCAAGAACTACAATTACAGTTCATCAAGCGCTTACATCGCCGCCACAGAACTCTCAAGCTCTTTGTACCACTCTTCTCCATACTTCCTGATAAGTGGCGCTTTTAAAAAACTATATACAGGCACTTTAAGCTCACGGCCGAAGGTGCAGGCATCATGACAGATATGCCAGCGATCGTAATTCAATACATCAAATTCAGGGTATTTGGTAATGCGGATAGGGTATAGGTGACAGGAAATTGGTTTCTGCCAGTCAACTATTCCCTGCTCGTAAGCTTTTTCGATAGCGCATTTGGTAATGCCTCCTTCAAAAAGCACATAAGCACACTCTTTATTTTTATCAACGCATGGAGTCGTTAAATCTCCATCTTCATCAACAACATAAACGCCTTGCTCTTCAATTGCCTTAATGCCTTTTTCATTCAACAGGTGTTTAATTTTCGGATAAATTTCTTCGAGAATGCCTTTCTCGTCATTATCCAATGGTGCGCCCGAATCACCTTCCACACAACAGATCCCTTTGCATTTGCTTAAGTTACAAACAAAGTTTTCTTTCAACACATCTTCGTGCACCAGCACCTGTTCAACTTCTATCATCATTATTCTTTTGCTAAAGCGTATTTAAGGCCATCGGCCGATTTTAATTCCATAGTTACCGCTCCTACCAATATCTCAACCTGAGCCTTTACCGGCACGCGGTTTCCATCGTCGGTTACCCAAAGGTACAACCTGCTGTCTTTTTTAAAGATTCTACCCGGCTTTATCGAGGGGCTAAATTTTAAACAGCGGATATTGCCTAGTTTACATTTAACGGTTTCTTTACCAACGTATTCAACTTCAAGTGCCGAAATTTCATCCCCTAAGAAATAGTTCAGTTTAAATTTATCGCCAACTTTTATTTTACTGATATCGAGGCTCCGGGCAAAATAATAGGCCGAAACGAGGTCAAAAGTCTGATTTGTTGGCGTGGTAAATGTCCCTCTGTTCGAAACTACCTTTTTTCCATCCTGGTTAAAACGTGCTTTATCCTGACGCTTATAACTCGCTTCGCGGATATTCTCCTGATAGAAATATGGCAATAGATCAGTTTTATCAATGTACGAATCGTAATGGTCCCTTATTTTATAAAAAATATCGAAAGTACCCGAAGTCTGTGCATCAACCGTAAGTTTATAGGTAGGCTTATTATCAAACTTCAAATCAGAATTGCTTACTTTAATCGTAGCTTCTGCCGCTGTAATAAACCCGTACCTCAGTTTATATTGTAAAACTTCACCTTCCTGAAAAACAGCTTCTTTCTTCAGGGGAAGTTCCTGAGCCACTACAAAAAGGCTAAATAAGCTAGCCGTTATTGTTATCAATATCTTTTTCATTGCTTTTGTATTCATTTATGTGTGGGTGAGAAAGAATCAGACCTCTTTAAAATCCGGTCAAATTCCTTTTCACTATGAAGATATACAAAAAGCAAACCAAAATTTAATCTTTTCGCTTATATACAGGTACGGTAGAACATGGCTCACCAAACATGATGCTTTTTACCACCGGGGTAAGCAAGTTGGTAATTTCTACATAAGCAGAAACAGGTACATCAATATCACCACATCCTTTTATCACCACACGCTCATTGGCATAATCCTGTGGATTAACTTTAGAAAGAGCTTTAGTAAACAATACTGCCTCTAAAGTATCCAATCCACCAAATACCACTTCATTGGCATAAGGTTGTAGTTTATTGGCCAATAACATATAAGCCCAGGTAGGAACAATGGCGTCTGCAGAACAGGTAATGGCTACATTTTTATCCTGATATTGTGCCCAATCGTGATCTTTGATAAAAGCCCTGAAATCTTTTTCCCTTAACATTAAGCCATGAAAAAGATTATCTACAATATCATACAGTACTCTTTCTCCTTTGTGGTAAAAATCTTCGAGGTTTAAGGTGATTAAACCGCTGCTGGCAACTTTATTAACAATGTTCTCTTGAATTTCCATGGCCTTAAATAAAAAAACCGTTCCGATGATTTATCGGAACGGTTACAAAATTACGTATTTTCTGGTTAATAGAATTTCACACGATTGTCTTTTATCTTGGCATTTTCCTGTAAAGCCTGGAAAGCTGATCCTAATGAACGCTGACCTAAACTTAACAACATGCTTTCTTTTTGTTTAAACATGTTGGCAATTGGAGCAGGACTTGTAAATCCATCAACAGTAAATACATATACACCACGCTCGCCCTGAACAGGAGCAGATACTTTACCTGGCTGTGAACCAAATACGCTACCCACTAAAGCATTTTCTTGCGCAACACCTGGAATTACAGGGTTAGCAAATACAACATTTTGTACTGGGTTAACCGGACGGGCAACTTTAGCAGCAACCTGATCTAAGTTTCCTTTACCTGCGCTAGCCAATTTTTCTTTTAGTTGTTTTGCTTTAACCGCATTGATTACCATTGGTTCGATTTCTTTTTTCACATCAGCCAATGATAAGATGCCTTTAGGGCTAATGTTAGTTAAGTGAGCTACCACATAAGCATTGCTCATGGTGTAAATTTCTGGTAATACATCCCCTTTATCTGCTGCATAAGCATCCTGGATTAGTTTACGCGGGTTATCTAAACCGGCTGCAAATCCTTGTGTTGGTGCAACTTTATCAGCCACACCTACTTTTAATCCTTTTTGGGTTGCAAACTTGCTAAAATCGTTACCTTTTACGTTAGCTAAGAAACTGCTTGCTGCTTTATAAGCTGCTGCCTGTGTTTTGCTACTTGCTGCCAATGCTTTTTCTACATAAGCCAATTTAGCTACTTTAGAAGAACCGATCTGCTTTTCGATTTTAATTACATGGTAACCAAACTGTGATTTTACCACTTTAATGTCTCCTGTTTTACCATCAAAAGCTGCATTTTCAAATTCAGGAACCATTGCACCACGTGCGAAAGTACCTAGTTCGCCACCTTTATCTTTCGAACCATCCACACTATAGTTTTTAGCCAGTTCAGCAAAGTTGCCACCTTTTAAAATTAATGATTTTAATGAATCCGCTAATTTAACTGCTTTATCTTCGCCACCTACTTTAGCAGGGTCGATTAAGATGTGGCTTGCTTTTACCGAATCAGGAGAGATACGGGTAGCAACCACTTTTATAATTTTGTATGAGTTACCAGTTAATTTCGGACCGTAGAAACTACCTGCAGGTAAAGCGAACACTGCCGAATCAACTGCCGGATCTAATTTACCTTTGGTTAAATAAGTAAAAGGAACTTTAACTTCTGAATTGATTGCTGCGAAAAGTGAATCGTTTTTAGCTACCTGGAAATCAGCAGCAATTTTATCAACCTGAGTTTTGATTGCTAATGAATCTGCCTTATTTGGGCTGATGCTGAAAGTAACATATTCGAAAGCACGTGTTTCCTGAGGATTGTTGAAACGCGCTTTGTTCTGATCGTAATATTCCGAATAATCAGCATCAGTTAATTTAACCGATTTATCTGGAATGGAAGCATAATCTAAACTCACATATTTAAAGTTGGCCAGTTTGTTACGGTTGTTATATTCATCTGTAGCTTCTAATGAAGTTACATAAACCGAGTTACGGATTAAGTTAGAATATTTGGTTTGTAATGCCTGATTTTTAATCTCCTCCTGTAACATGGTAGATTGCTGTAACGCCTGAGGCTCTTTCGATTTTAGAAAGTTCATCAAGGTTGCACGGTCTAACTGTCCGGTTTGTGGATTAGAAAAATATTGTTTGATCAGCGGGCTAGGATTTTGCCCTTGTAATAAATCCAATAACTCATCCTCTGATACGCTTAAACCTAAACGATCATATTCTTTGGTTAACAAAACTTTAGCAAGTTCTGCATTCCATGCCTGATCAACAGCCATAGCGGTCATCTGTGCGTTTGCACTACCGCCATATTGTTGTTTCATTTGGTTTACACCCTGATCAACTTTTGGTCCGAACTCGTCGATATTGATATCATTACCATCAATAGACCCTACAACTTTTTGATTTGCCGACCAAAAAGGTTTACCCACGTTAATTGCATCACCTACTAAAAATGCAACAATTGCAAAACCGATAGCAAAGACTAGGATGTAGCCCGCACGGTTACGCAAAAATGTCATTAATCCCATATTGTAATTATAAATTTATTTAGTTCTTTTTTAAGAGGGCGCAAGATACAAAATTGCATTAAAAAAGAAAATACAAAATTTTATTTATCAAGCGCTTAATTATTAAGGGAATGGAAGAGGTAAAATGGTTAATGGAAGATGGAACATTTCCTTTAAAAATTAGCTTTAAACTATAGATATTTCGATGGTTTGCGAATACATTATCCACCTCACCTCATCCATCTTACATGTATGCTAAGGTGCTATGCCTTCTTTCATATTCAGCTCTCCATTGCCGCTGTCCATTTCGTAGGTACTAAAATCCTGCGGAGCCTTAAAGTTGATTCCTTCGCCTATACTGCCATCGGCACCTTTTACATACACGCGTTGGTTGGAATAGAAATATTTTTTTGATTCATCCCAGATCAGTTCCTGAGAGGAGAAAGTATCTCCCTTGCTGTTCTTCACTACAACATTTTTCCTGAACTCGGTTTTAAGTTCAGCATCTTTCCTGATGGCATAATCGCAAACCAGGTTTCCGTCAATGGTTCCGTTGGGATTATAAAAATCGATGTTTACGCCTTTAATCATCTCCTGATAAGAACTTCCGTTAGCAGGCGTAACCTTATCCATTATTGGGGCATACCCCTTTGCTTTTACCCTTGCAGAGTCGCTGTAAGTAATATCAACCTCAATTGTTCTATCACGCGATAAGATTGTCTTATTTATAGAAACTGAACTTGCATTTTTTAGATCGTCGTCTCCACATGATGCCAAAAACAAAGGCAACACCAGAAACAAACCATATAAAAATGTATTAAGTTTCATTAATCAACCCTGTACTTACGGAACCAGGTATCGTTCAAAGTAAAGCCTAAATGGAAGTTAATGTACTGCTCTTTTACCAGATTATTATTTAAAGTTCCCCTTTGTCCAACTTCTGTTGTAAAATTGATTTTATAAAATGCAGTACCACCTGTTGCAGTAGGTAACGGAAAACCAAAACCTAACGATGCTCCCATTTGTTTAATATCCTGATTGTTGATCTGGATATAGGTTTTATCGTAGTTTACGCCCAAACGATAATCAATACGTTTTAAATAACTGTTGTAAGAATAGGCATCAGGCGTCCACTGACCACCTAACGATGCTCCCCAACTGTCCTGCAAACCTTGGTTTACACCATTGATACTGGTTTTAGACCATTTGCTCATTCTAAAATCGGCACCAATTAACCACTTATCATTCTCCTGGATAGCGATACCGAAATTATGTGTTAATGGTAAAGTAAGGCTTGATTTTCCGTTGTTGATTGAACTTAAAGTATCAATTGCTGTATTTTCATTACCATCCTGATCTCTAGTATATTGTGTAGCAAAGAATGATTGTGTAGAGTTAATTTTACCCGAAGTACTACCTGAATAACCTAAAGTAACCAATGTTTTTTTGCCTACATTAAAATCATACTGAATTCCGTAAGAGTAATTTAAACCTGCAACACTGTTTTTATTCTGAAGTTTTGCGTTTAAAGCACCTACCGACTGGAATTCGGTTGCACGTGTAGTTTGCAGGTTACCAAAAATATATTCTAAGTTACCACCAATTCTTAAGTGATCGCCAAAACGGTAACCATATCCCAAATAAGCTTTTGACAAACCGCCTTCACCTTCGTAAAGCTGATTTACGGTTGTAGTATCAACTTTTGTGATGCTTTTATAAGAATAACCTAAATCAGAATAAGGCAAAATACCAAAACTCAGGGCCGATCTTCTGGTAACTGGTGCAGCAAATGCCAGGTGACTGAAAGTAGAGTTAAAGCTTGATTCGCTTAAATTACCCCTGGTTAAATTGGTTGTACCCGCACTCATACCAATATCAATTGTTGTTAAGTTGATACTTGCATACGATGCAGGATTTTGCATATTGATGTTATTGAAACCGGTAACTTTGCCTACAGCAGTAGAAATTCCACCCATTGCCCTAAACTGAGGCAATAAAGATCCTTTTATATTTCCAAGCCCATATCTTGAATATGGTGATGATGTGGTAACCTGTGCCTGGGCACCAAAACCACAAACTAGAACGAGTATGGCTGCAATATAATTTATTCTTCTGTACATTTTAATCTGCAATAGCTTCATTTAATCCTTTTAATACCAGGTAGGGATCTTTTATAATTTGAGGCGCAAAGATGCTGTTTTGTAATTGCTTATACAAAAAATTAGCGTCCCCCCCCGTTATAATCACCTTTAAGGCACTTTCTTTTTTATTATTTAGGGCAATAAAGCCTTCAATTTCATTTATTATTCCCTGTAAAACACCATTTTTGATTGCCGATAGGGTATCGGTTCCTTCCATTATCCCTTCTTTTTCATCCCATTCTACCAAAGGCAAACGGCCGGTAAATTCGTGCACCGCTTTAAAACGCATTTTTATGCCCGGACTTATGCTTCCGCCAAAATATTCTTTTGATCGGCTTAAGGCATCATAGGTAATACAGGTTCCGGCATCTACCACCAAACTTGCACTTGCAGGGTACAATCCGTTTGCACCCAAAACTGCAGCCCACCTATCCAATCCTAAAGTAACAGGTGTTTTATATCTGTTTTGCACGCCGTTAGTCAATAGGGTTGAAAAACGGATATACTCGGTATGTTTTTTTAAAAACACTTCCAGTGGGCCAATTTCCTGGTTTACACTGCTGATGATGGATTTTGCCGGCGAAAATTTTTCGATCAACTGCGCTAAATCAATTATACCCAGTTTATTGAAACGCTGATGGTGAACAATTTCCTTATTTGCAAAAACTGCAACCTTGGCAGAAGAATTTCCAATATCAATGCTTAACCTGCGCATTTAAAATCTCCCTCTGCAAATAATATGTTCTTTAGAAATTCCAATGACTCCATTTTTTATCCATCTGATTAAAACCCAAAAGGCTTTAATTCTAAAATCATGCACAAAGCTATTAATCTTTGTCAAGTTTCGTTCTAGTTATTTGTTAAAAAAGGTTAAACAAACAGAAAATACTGGATAGAAAGCACAAATAAAAGGAACAAAGTTTCGTAAAACCAGCGTTTTTTGGCATTGCTGAAATAGTAGGCCAGCAGCACCGCACCGGGCGGCACACAGAGTAAAAAATGCCATGTCCTGAAATCGGGTTTAAGGTAAAAACTGGCTGCAGAAACAATAAACATAAAAAACAGCAGCTGGAAACTTTTCCTTGTACTGATAAAACTTCTGAAGAAATTTTCGCGCAGCTGTAACGATGCCAGGATAATAATTACCGCCACCGGAATCAGCACCAGGTAATCGTTATAATTGATCTTAAACACAGAAGGAAACTTATTGCCCAATGGTTTCCAGATCTGATAAAACGAGCTTAAATTATCATTCCAGTAATAAAATACGGCAAGGAAAAAGAATACGGTAATAAATCCGATCAGTCCGGCCACCCACTCACGCCAGTTAAAAGACCTGAAGAGCAACAAAGCCAAAAAGATCATGAGCAACATCACCATAAAAGGGAAATACACCAGTGTACCTATGGCAATAATCATCCCGATATCGAAAACAGTGTTGATTGAGTTGGCACTTTTACCCAGTTTTAAAAATTTATCGATAATCCAGATCAACAGAAAGTTGCAGATCAGTGCCGGAGACAGAATCATGAAGGGCATAAACAAACTGGTTCCGGTTATAAACATCAGCCCGGGCAAAAAACTGGGTTTGCCCAATAAATTGTGGTTATTTACGATGCGGTTAAAAATTAATGCCTGGATGTACACCAGTATGCCCGCAATAAAAATATTGGTAGATGGTGTAAAGGCATTCTCCAAATCTACATTGATCAACAACCTTGCAAAAGATTCTAAAAAATCGAAGTTCAAATGCGCAGGTATTTCGTAAAAGATGGCCATACGCAAGAAAAACGTGTACGCCAGCAAGAATACGAGGTTAATTGGATTTAGCTTTCTAAACTGATTAATCATGCCTTTTTAAAGAGTAGGCAAAGTAAAGAAAATAATTTAAGAGTAGGGAAGAAAGATGAAGAGCGGAGAGCGGTAGGTGCTGAGCGGAAAGACCAAAGGTTAAAGGGGGAAGTTTTTTGGAAAGCAGGTTCCGGTTCTTTTCGGTTAAGGTAGCCTTGCCATACGCTTTACCTCACTGCGTTCGCTGCCCGCTCTTGTCAGGTTTAGATAACAATGTATTGTGCAAGATCCCGTTTGCGCTTATATTCACTTGCATGTCTTAAATGGTTCAAAAATTAAAAATCTTTATACTAGATTTCTCGACTGCGCTGCACTTCGCTTGAAATAGAAATTGGTTCCTGCTGTATCGCTTAACTAAAAAACTCTTCACAACGTTTGGATGATAATCAATTGTCCACTCAAGACTCAACACCGAGATCCTTCGACTACGCTCAGGATGACAAAACGAGTGTAATTGACTCTGGATTACAGACCTGGACTACAAACTTTGGACTCCGGACTCCGATTTCACCCTCGCATATTTCCTCACCATATCATCAATAATTTGCGCGGTTTCATCCGGGAAATCAAATTCGTGTTTTTGAGGATTTTCCACCCAGTTTTTAACAATCGGCAACCAGTTACGCGTACTTCCCCAAATTACAGGTAAGCCAAATTGTTTTAAAGCATAGGCATTACATTGCTGCTCAAACTGGAAACGCATAGGCGCGACCAGCAGTTTTTTCTTTAAATAAAGTGCTTCAGCTGGTCCTTCGAAGCCGCCACCGGTAAACAAGCCTTCGCAGGTAGCCAGGCTTTTATTAAACTTTTGGTTGTTAACAGGTTCTACAAAAACATTCCCTTGCTGATAAGCAACTTTGCTGTGTTTAGAGAAAACCTGCCAGGTAATATTCGGTATCTGGGTAAAAAGCTTTACCAAACGCTTATCATCAATGGCTGGCAGATATACAGTATAATGTCCTAAATTTTCACTTTTCAGGTTTCTGATCTCTGCCCTGATTACCGGGGTATGGATAAAAGTATCGTACCGGTCAAAATGAAAACCAATGTGGTATTTGGTGGGTGCATAACGGCTCAAAATAAGCTTTCCCCAATCTAAAGTCCTCGGACGGGGTACTTTTTTTGATTTAAATGCAGCCTGATGACTTAATGAAACACATTCGATGCCCTGCAATTTGCAGGCCCAGGCGCTTACCGGTTCAAAATCGTTAACAATTAAATCGTATTCTTTAAGTGGCAACTGTTTCATATCTTTCCTAAAACGGAAAAGATTCATGTTCAGCCAGGTTTTATAATGATCTACACCACCTTTTTTCCCGAAAATGAAACTGAAACCATGTAACTGGTATTTAACGGGCTGACTTAATCTTACATCGGCCTGTGTGCCGCTAACTAAAATATCCAGTTCGCCATATTTTTGAAGGAGGGGAATAATTTCCCTCGCCCTGCTGATATGACCGTTACCTGTTCCCTGTATTGCGTAAAGTATCTTCATTTATGCCCGAATATCTAAAATTATTGGGCAATTTCATACTTTATATTCTGTAAAAGAATATTTATGTCCAGTTTACTTTTTAAATCTTCTGCATCCGAAAGCAGTCCTTCGTCCAGTTCATCTTTGGTAAAGTGCTGGTGCTCATATTTAAATACCGTCCAGTTTTGATCCTGATATTCCAGAGCAGTCAAACTTTCAACCCAATCGCCACTGTTCAGATAAGTTACTTTTCCATCTTCGGTTGCAATTTCACGTTGCTCGGCCTGGTGAATGTGACCGCAAACCACATAGTGATATCCTTTTTCTATTGCAAGCTCGGCTGCCGTTTGTTCAAAACTGTTGATGAACTTAACAGCATCTTTAAACTTAGCCTTAATTTTTTTAGAAAAGCTCATCTTTTCCCTTCCAAACGCCGTAAGCACCCAGTTTACAAAACTATTAATCAGGATCAGCGTATCATAACCCACCGCACCTAGTTTGGCCAGCCATTTGGAATGCTGCATGGTTACATCGAAAACATCTCCATGAAAAAACCATGCTTTTTTGCCATCGAGCTCTAAAATCAGTTTATTTTGAAGGTGAAAAGTACCCATTTCCATACCGTCGAATTTACGGAGCATTTCATCGTGGTTCCCGGTAAGGTAATGTACCTGCACACCCTCTGAAACGAATTTCATCAGTTTACGGATCACTTTCATGTGCGATTCGGGCCAGTAACTTTTACTAAACTGCCAGATATCGATGATATCGCCGTTCAGGATCAGTGTTTTGGGTTTAATGCTTTTAAGGTACTTTAAAAGTTCTTTTGCATGACAGCCATAAGTACCTAAATGTACATCGGAGATTACGACTACATCGACATTTCTTTTATCCATAAAAGGGAAATTTTAGGGGGAAGGGTATGGTTACCGCCCGTTTTGAGCAGTTTAGAGAAAAATTAAATGGGTTACCATTCTTCTTCCTCATCGAGTTTTACCTCAAAAGGGCTAAAGAAATAAAGTACAACAATTAATAAGCATACGGCAAAGAATGACTCTAACATATCACCTGATTTTTCAACACAAAGATAAGACGCTGTATATCAAACAAATGTTACGACATTGTTAAATTTTAGTTTGGCGGTTAATTGGTTCGTTTGCCATTGGTTTATTGGTTAACCGGTTAACCGTATAAATTAATTAACTGAACTGAAAACGTAGATAAAGAAGATCCTACGAAAGTTCCGTCCTTTAGATTTGTTTTGATCTTTTATTTAAGGAGTACAAATATTTATTTTGCTTAAATTATTAATCAGATTACCTAAAGCGGTAGCGGCACATTAAAATTTCGTCAAGGTTTTTATGCCTAAGAGATGATGCAATCCGCTACCGTTTTTTCCCTTAGTGACCAGATAACAATTAGGGTATTCCCCATTATTAAGGACTAGGATCGATGGGGTAAAATTTAGGTAACTATTGCAAACATAAAAAAATAACAGGGTGATTGTTACTACAAAATTTTTTATCGGGATCGATGTTTCCAAACCGCACTTTGATGTTGCATTGATGGCCGTTGTAAACCATGTGAAACAGGAGATGGAAACTACACGCTTTGACAACACTGCATCAGGAATAAAACTGTTTGAGAAGTGGCTGAAATCGCGCAAGCTCACATTCAATGAGGATTCTCTGGTTGTGATGGAAAATACCGGGATCTATCACCGCCTGCTATGGACTTTCTGTAGCAACAGGAATCTGCCAATCCACATCGGCAATGCTGCACATATCAAATGGAGTTTTGGGATAGCCAGAGGCAAGAACGATAAGATAGACAGTATCCGTTTATGCAGTTATTCATTCAAGGAAGCGGATGAGCTAAGGGCTACAGGTTCCCTGGATCCCGAGCTGATGCTGTTGAAAGATCTCGTATCAGCGAGGACAAAACTGCTCAAACAAAAGTCTGGCATTAGCGTCTCAGTAAAAGAACTGGGCAATGTTAATGGGAAAGAACATCAGAAACTAATTGAAAAAGCACTTAAAAATGCAATTGATGGTATAGTCAAGTCAATCAAAAACCTCGAAGATCAGATCAAAAAAATTATCAACGGAAATCAGGATTTTAAGCGGAATTATAAACTATTGATCAGTATTCCCGGTATAGGGCATGTTACGGCGGTGTACTTGATTGGCTGCACGGGAAATTTTGTTGGGCAGCCTAGTGGAAAAGAACTGGCCTGTTATGCAGGGGTTGCTCCATTTGAACAGACCAGCGGTATAAGTATCAAAGGTAAACCTAGGGTACACCGCATGGCCAATAAAGAACTCAAAAGGCTGCTCCATATGTGTGCATTATCCTTGATACAGCATAATCAGGAATTCAAAATGTATTACAATAGAAAAAAAGCTGAAGGGAAGCATAGCATGAGCATAATTAATGCAGTCAGAAACAAAATAGCACTCAGAATTGCTGCAGTTATAAAAAAACAAGAGAGCTATAAAAATAATTATAATATAGCTGCTTAAAATTTGTTTTTATCATAACAATCATCTCGACCGGAGCATCGCGGAGTGGAGAGATCTATCTCGAGGTAGATCTCTCGGCTACATTGCACTACGCTCAGGATGACTAATCGCGAGGGAAAGTATAGTAAAAGGATGTCATCTCGACCGGAACGTCCCGAATATTCGGGAGAGAGATCTATCGCGTGGGATTGAGTTTGGGTTAATAACTTCCGACCTCGGTCACCGGAACCCCGATTAAAAAATAAAACCCCGCAAGAATTAAATCCTACGGGGTGTAAATATATTTAAAGGAATAATTAAGCTTTAACCGCTTTCTTTTTCTTCTTTTCTTCTGAATAAAAACCGAAACCTAAACCAGCCAACAACAGGATCGATCCTGCTAAAGAGATTTTCTCCCCAGCGTAATACGAAGTTGGATGGAAAATAAATTCGAGTTTATGGTTACCGGCTTCCAGCTGTGCTGCACGTAAAACGTAATCGGCTCTGAAATATGGCTTTTCTACACCATCAATATACATTTTCCAGCCCTTGTTGTAATAGATCTCTGAGAATACAGCAATGGCATCTTTAGCCGTAGAATATTCGTAGGTTAAATGGTCAGGATTATAACTGGTTAATTTAATAAAGCCTTCCTGCCCGGTGCCTAAACGTTTGGTATCGATTACATTTTTAAAGCTTTCATCAACAATAGCTTCTTTTTTCGCATCAAAACTGCTGATGGCTTTCATTTCTTCATCGGCATTTCTGGCAAACTGCACGCTTTGTACAAACCATGCATTACCCGCTGCTGTTGGGTTACGCTGCATTTTGTACGAGCCGTTTTGAGGATCCTGCGTAATGATGTATTTGGTGTTTAACATGTCCAATACATCCTGGTTGATGCTTTTTGTTAACTGGTTATCAACCAACTCCTGAAAACGTTTTAACCTGGCCGAGTGGAAACCACCAACGGTTTTATGGAAATAAGATGTTTCGGCACTCTTAAACGGATCGCCCAATGATAAATCGAAAACCCTGAAATTAGGATCTTTATCTGCCGAGATAAAATTATCTACATCTCTTGGCTGGTAGTGATTATTCAGGTCAGATTTGCTTACAAAATTATGGTTATTCAAATAACGGCGGTCTACCTGCCATAAATCGATCAGCACAAACAAAGCCAATAAACCAAAAGCCAGTTGCATGTTCAACTTTTTGGTGATGAAGGCCCAGGTAATACCAAAACCAACCGCAATAAACAATAACGAACGCAATGCATCAGCACGGGCCAAAGCTACACGATCGGCAACAATGCCATTTAAAATTTCCATGGCCGCAGCACGGTTATTTTGTAATGTTTGGGTTAAAGCATCTAAAACCTGTGGTTGGTTAGCCTGTGTAAAGCTGAAAAATGCGGTTGGAATCACGGCGATAATCAATGCGAAACCACCGGTAATGCCCGCCGACCAAGTTAAATGCTGTACTAAATACTTTTGATCGTATTTACCATCCTGTGCTTCTTTAATGGCCAATATTGCCAATAAAGGAACCAGAAACCCTACAACAGCCAGAATCGATTCAACTGCCCTGAATTTGTTGTAACCTGGCAGGTAATCAAAAAAGATGTCAGAGATAAATGGCAGGTTTTGTCCGAATGATAAGAACAACAACAAAATACTGGTTGCTAAAATCCACCATTTCCAGCGGTGTTTTACAATAAACAAGCCGAATACGAATAAGAAACAGATAATCGCTCCAAAATAATATGGACCAGAGGTACCCGGTTTATTGCCCCAATATTGGTTTGTGCCTAAATTTTGTGCAACATAACCAATGGCCTGACGCGGATCTACACCCTGGAGATTTTTCTCTACCGCTTTGTAGGTATTGCTTTCAGGTTTGATCATTTCATCAACACTGCTCGCACCACCATAAATATTCGGGATCAGGAACGAGAAACTCTCGCCTACACCCTGGCTCCACTGGTAAGCATATTCTTTATCCAAACCATTTGCAGGTTCAGCCTTATCAGTTGTTAAATTAGATTTACCACGGATGGTTTCTTTACCATACTCGTAAGTAGTCCACAAAGTACCTGCATTTACCAGTACCGATAAGAAAATACCGGCAACAATATAAGCGATTGATTTACCAAACGTTTGAAGCTGTTTCGCCTTAATGGCATGGTAAAGTTCGATACAGCCTAAAATAAACAGGGCTATAAATAAATAATAAGTCATTTGGATGTGGTTCGAACGGATCTCCAGAGCCATGAAAAGGGCCAATAAACTGGCTCCAACCAAATACCTTCCCCTTAGGGTGAGGATAATGGCTGCTAAAATAGGAGCGAAGAAACCAATGGCCAAAGCTTTATTGCTATGCCCTGCTGCTATAATAATAAAATTATAAGAGGTAAATGCAAAGGCAATGGCACCCGCAGCAGCAAGCCAGGGGGTTATTTTTAATACACAGAACAATAAATAGGCACCCAAAAGGTATAATAAAACCGTTCCAACCGGATCGGGAAATACGCCTTTAATTACATCAATACCATAAGTGGTAATGTTAAGCGGATATTGCACCCAGATTTGGTAAGCAGGCATACCGCCAAACATCTGGTTGGTCCAAAGTGGTCCTTTACCATCTTTAGCCTTAATATCCATAATTTCTTTCTGCATGGCTTTGGCCTGCAAAACATCGCCTTGCTGTGGCGCTTTGCCTTGTAAAACAGGACTGAAGTAGGCAAAAGTAATGACTACAAAAAATGCAATAATGGCCAGGTGTACGCCATTTTTATTAAACCAGTTATTCATTAAGGTTTGTTTAAGTTTAAACGAACGTCAAAAATAAAAATTTGGGCGGTATAAAAAAGGAATAAATTAAATGCGTGCTGAATAAAAAATTAGATTTGTAGCAGAGTATAAAAATTCAACCCATTTATTATGAGAAAGTTTGTTGTTACAATCGCGCTCGCCTCCCTATCTTTTGCATCTTTCGGGCAGATTGTAAGTTTAACCTCCGCTGAAACTGCGAAGCTGAAAAGCGCAATCAAAAATGATGAAGAAACCAAGAAACTCTATCAGGGCTTCGCAAAATCGACTTTAAAATACCTGAGCGAACAGCCCAACCCGATCGATACCATCAGAACGGAAGGTTTACTGAAAGGAAATCCGAAGAAAGTGAAAACCCAGCAGGCCCTTGCCGATATGAACAAAATATCTGCACTGGCTTTAGAATACCGGATTATCAGTGATCAGAAATATTTAAACAAATGTGTAGAATTTCTTTCTGCTTGGGCAAAAACCAATAAACCCAATGGCGATCCTATTGACGATACCAATCTCGATCCGGCAGTTGAAGCTTACGACCTGATCAAAACCGACATCCCGGCCGCAGCTAAAAAAGAGATCGAAAAATGGCTGAGTGAAACGGCATGGGCAGAAATTAACAGCAAAAGGATGAAAGCAGGCAGGGGCACGGCGATTAATAACTGGAATGCACACCGTTTAAAAGTAGTGGGCGAAATTGGCTATACACTCAACAACCAGGAATTAATCAACTGGACAATCGACAACCTGAAAAGCCACATCAACATTAATTTGTACGCAGATGGTACCAGTTTGGACTTTAAAGAACGCGATGCCATGCATTACCACATTTACGACCTGGAGCCCATGTTGAAACTGGCCATCATAATCGACCGGGCAAAGGGAGAAAACTTTTATGCCTACGAATCGCCAAAAGGATCATCGATTAAAAAATCGGTAGAATGGTTGATCCCGTATATCAAAGGCGAAAAACAGCATGAGGAATATGTAAATACCACGGTTAAATTCGATCGCGACAGGGCAAAGAACAACGAACCTGGTTTTGCACCAGGAAGCATGTTTAAACCAGGCCTGGCTTTGCCGGTATTAAGATTCTCAGTTTATTTTGATCCTGCACAAAGCGATCTGTTAAAACAGGTAAGCGGCAACCCAAGCACCTGGCAAAAAGTATTAGATGAACTAAAGCATAAATAACAAATTCAAATAAAATAAAGTTTCAATAATTTTTGAAAGTTTAAAAATAACGTTATATTTGTGTATGGAATTAGCAGCAGCAAAATTAAAATTTATAGAAGCCTGGGGCAAATTAGGCTCAGAATGGGGAATTAACCGCACCATGGCTCAGGTACATGCGCTGTTGTTAATTTCGCCGGAAGCATTAACCACCGAAGAAATTATGGAGCAGCTCAGTATTTCGAGAGGCAATGCAAACATGACTCTCCGCGATCTGATTGGCTGGGGATTGATTGAAAAGCAACATAAAGCCGGTGAGCGGAAAGAATACTTTTTTGCAGATAAAGATGTCTGGAATATTGCCCGTCAGGTAGCCAAAGAACGCAAAAAAAGAGAACTGGACCCCGTTTTAAAGATTTTGAACGAACTCTCTACCGTAAATGGTGATGAAAAAGACGCGGAGTTTATTACTTTCAAAAAATCGATCAAAGACATTAACAAATTAGCCGGAAACGTAGATAAAACTTTAGAAACGATGCTAAAAGCGGAAGAAAGCTGGTTCTGGAGTTCGGTGTTGAAGGTGTTTAAGTAGATTTAAGAGGGGAGATTTGAGATGTGAAACTGGCTAAGTTAGATTGGAGTAGCAAGTATCAAGACAGACTTAACTTATACCATACGCCCTAACCTTCCGTCTTAAACCTTACACTTTTAACCCCAAAAAAAGCCTTACCTATAGTTCGGCTTAATTTTTTAAATCTATGTTTCATAACTTACTGAAAGTATTAAAATTTAAATAAAATGAGAACGCTAAAGAACCATGTGATTTTATTTGACAATGAGTGCCCCATGTGTTATGCTTATACCAAGGTTTTTGTTAAAACTGGTATGTTGGCAAAAGATGGCAGAGAAGCTTATCAGGAAATGCCGCAGGATATTTGTCCGTTGGTAGACAGGCAGCGGGCAGCAAATGAAATTGCGCTGATAAATACAGAAACGGGCGAAGTTACCTATGGCATCCAGAGTTTATTCAAGATCATTGCACATGCCATACCCTTCTTTAAACCATTATTTTTATTTGGGCCGTTTATTTACTTAATGCGTAAATTTTATGCTTTTATTTCTTACAACCGCAAAGTGATTATTCCCGCAGCAGTTAAAGAAAACACCATACAGCCTGCTTTTAAACTCCATTACCGCATTGCTTATCTCCTTTCTACCTGGCTGATTACTGCTTACGTATTAACGGCTTATGCACATTTGCTTACCGATTTTGTTCCTTTGGGTAATCCTTACCGGGAATATTTAATTTGTGGCGGGCAGCTATTTTTTCAGGGAGCTATTATTCTTTTTTACCGAAAAGAAAAACTGTGGGATTACCTTGGCAATATGATGACCATTTCTTTCGCCGGTTCATTGTTGCTTCTGCCTGTTTTGATATTGGTTAAATATCTTGAAATCCAACCTGTATTTTTTGTTCTGTACTTTTTAATGGTTGCCGGTTTGATGTTTTTGGAACACATCCGCAGGAGCAAATTGTTAAAGCTGGGTTGGTTAATGAGTGTGAGCTGGGCGCTTTACCGCTTAATTGTTTTAGGTTTAATATTTAGTTTTTAAGATCATGAAATACGGAAAAATTGTACTGGCTGGAGGAAATGGCTATTTGGGCGGTGTACTGGCGAAACATTTTAGCAACCTGGCTGATGAAGTGATCATCCTTGCTAGAAAACCGCAGGCCGAAACCGGAAATATTAAAACACTATTATGGGATGGTAAAACTATGGGCGGGTGGGCAAATAGTTTAAATGGCGCAGACCTGCTGGTTAACCTTTGCGGCAAAAATGTAAACTGCAGGTACACCGAAAAAAACAAGAAAGAAATTTTCGATTCTAGACTGATTCCCACCCGTTTACTGGGCGAAGCGATCAATGATATGGGAAACCCGCCTAGGCTTTGGATCAATATTACTTCTGCTACCATTTACCGCCATGCGGAAGACCGGCCTCAGGATGAGTTCACCGGCGAAATCGGTACAGGTTTCTCAATTGAAGTCTGTAAAGCCTGGGAAAAGAGTTTTTTCCGAACTGAAACACCTCAAACAAGAAAAATAGCACTTAGGATGGGCATTGTGTTAGGTTTAAAAGATGGTGCTTTTCCACGTTTACTCAACCTGGTGAAACTGGGCATGGGTGGTAAACAAGGTAATGGCGAACAATACATGAGCTGGATCCACGAAGAGGATGCTGCCCGGAGTATTGAATGGTTGCTTAATCACCCAGAAATTGAAGGTATTGTAAACTGTATCGCACCAAATGCAGTTAAAAATAATCTTTTTATGCGCAGCATCAGAAAAGCTTTTGGTCGCAGCTTTGGTTTACCTACACCTGCTTGGTTACTGGCCATTGGCGCAAAAATTATCGGAACAGAAACGGAACTGATCTTAAAAAGCAGATGGGTTAAACCAGCTGTGTTGGTGACTAGTGGTTTTGAGTTTAAGTATGGGGAAGTGAAGGAGGCGGTGGAGGCGCTGAGCGCAGAGCGGAAAGCGTTTGGCGCTTGGCGATAAGGAGAAAAGGTTATGATGTTAACGCAAACCCGCCTGGCGCCAAACGCTAGGCATATCACAAAATCGTTAACTATGCCAACAATCATTTTAAAAACATTAATCAACGCACCAATCGAGCGTTGCTTTGATCTATCCAGAAATATCGATCTTCATATACAATCAATGCAGCATTCCGGAGAGCAGGCCATAAAAGGAAAGACAAGCGGATTAATCAACTTAGGTGAATCAGTTACCTGGAGGGCCAAACATTTTGGCATTTATTTCGAAATGACCAATAAAATTACAACTATGGAATATCCAAATTTATTCATTGACGAAATGATTAGGGGGCCATTTAAAAAACTTCACCATCAACACTTATTTAAAACCATCGATACCCAAACCGAAATGACCGACATTTTCGAGTTTACAGCACCATTGGGTATTTTAGGATGGCTGGCTGAAAATCTTTTCTTAACCCGGTATATGAAGCAATTGTTGGTAGTAAGGAATAAAGTAATAAAGCGTGAGGCAGAGGGCGCTTAGCGATAAGCGGCGTGTAGAAAGCATAAATACTAAAGCCGAAAGTAGATGTTCTAAAGTGACTAAGGTAGTAAATTATACCCAAGTGCGTTTTTAACAATGTAAGACATTTAAGTCCCACATAAGCTCACATGCTTCCCAGGCAAATCTTTTACGTGGAGTCGGTATCTGAAGCCAATAGCATGTAGAAACCGGCGAACCAGCATTTCAGGCTTAGTGTTTTTGCCCTTAATGCGGCTCATGTTAAAAGAGCGGGTTTCTTTGTTGTGTACGTCTGCCATATTATGATAATAACAACAAAAAAACTTCTTTGTGTTTAAATTGGTGTTTCTCTAAAAGTGGTTCTTCTCCACTTTAGATGATAAGTAACGTACTTTCATCTTCCGCCAATCCAACGGAGCTACTGCTGTGCTATCCTGCCATAAACCTACCTTATTTTTCCTTGCGTTTATTTCCAGCTGTGCATAAAGCGGATCGCTGGAGTATTTTTTAAAATGCCAGGCCATGCCCTGTTTAATCATTTCCTGATTAACTACCTGTTTTTTGTCGTTAATCACTACAGCAATTAGTCTTTTATAACGGTCGTATTTTTGGCCCTGCACTGTTACCATTTGTCCGAAGCATAAATCAGATAATGCCTGTTTCGCTTTGGTTCCAAAAGGCTGGTGACCACGTTTCTCGGGGCAATCGATATGTGCCAAACGGATTTTAAGATGCTCGTCCTGATATAATACTTCCATGGTATCGCCATCTAAAATGCGGATCACTTTGGCCGTAAAAACCAGATTGCTATAGTTGATGCCTTTATTTCCAGCTGGCTGGATAAAGCATGACTGAAGCGTGAGCAACAGCAGTAGCAGGCTTACTTTTCCCAGCCGCATAATGTTTTTCCGTCTTTTTTGGCTTTTTCGATATCAACCTTTACAATTTTATAAGTGCAATTGCTTAAACCACGACAATCGGAAGTGTTGTGGTATTTTTTGGCGCCAGGGCTATTGCAGATGTAAACTGTTGTGCTTTCTTTGCAGGTAATGTTAGTGAGGAAAATAAGGAGTAAAGAGAGTGTTTTCATGATTTGAGGGATGGTTTTAGAAAATTATAAGATTTAGTTCTATGCTTATAATCAGCTTATTAAATATAAAAAATAGTTAGAATTCAATTATTGTTTAATAAAACTTTCAATTATAGGGTCTAAACTGGAAGGCAAGTCGGTTATTCGAAGTTCAAATTTTTTCACCTTCATGGCTTTAAACCAATCTGCCCAATATTGTTTAATCACATCTTCTTCGTAGGGATTTTTAACGGAAGGATTGATGCCCAACACCATAATTTCGAGATCTTTTAAGTTATAAGGGAAAGCAATAAAACCAAGGTTATTTTTCTTCATAACGGTTTGGTAACCTACAGTATTGAGCTTTTTCGAACGGAGAAATTCTGGAGTAATATAAGAGCTTTTACCACCATCCACTATAATGCTATTCGCATGATACATGTAACCATCAGTCAGTATTACTAAAATGTTCCGATGGTTTGGCTTAATGCAATATTCGCGAACGTTGTTTTTAAAGAATCTCCAGATATCAGAGCCTACATAATTACCATCTTTAATGGCACGCTGGTAAATTTTAGCAGGATTATCAGTATAAAATTTATCTATATCCACAAAGTCCTTTTTACTGGTTTTAGGGTTAAAATCGACTTTTAACTGTTGACTTAGCTGATTAATATTAGGAATATTAGGCAGGGGATTAAAAAAAACCTGCATCTGGTCTTTTAGCAGGAGCATCTTTTTTCCCTTTACATGGTTAGTAAATGCTTTTTGTACTGATTTTATATATTGAAGGTCGCGCTGATAAATTCCGGGATTCTTTTTAGGGTCGATGCGATCGGATAAATCGAGTAAAAAACTGATGTTAAGGTTCTGTTTTGGCTGGGCTTTACCCTCTTTCGCAAAAGCAGCTGTAATTAAGAGCGGCAGTAATATGTTTAGTAATGTGTGCTTCATGATGCCTGGCGGTTATAAATTAGTTACGTAAACAGCATTTTGCGAATCTTCGCTGGCCCCTACGCTTTTAAGGTTTTCGTTATAGCAGGCAATACATTCTGTTTGAAGCACAATTTTTTCATGCATCGAAATATGCAGCTTTTCACTAACAAACGTAATCCAGCCTTTCATGTATTCCGAAGCATAAAGCACATACTCTTTAGTGGGGATAATTACGGCATCGATAATGCCCTGAAGGGTTTTAACCCGTTCCTGGGCTGCAATCGAATCTGTTTTGAATTTATTAAGCTCTTCTATCAATTTCGCTTTTTGGGTTTCGATATCGGCTATCCTATCCTGATGGATCTGTATGTCTTTTTTCCTTCTCAGCTGTTCGTGTTTGATTTTATCTTTCTCGCGGTGTTCTTTCATGATAAAATCGAATACTACTCCCCAGATAAGGTACACCACAAAACCCGCAAAGATGATTCCCCAGAACTGGATTTTGCCAAAGGCAATAGGAATATTAAATTCAGGTGTATCTAATGTTTTGGTTAGCTCGTAAATCTTTTCTTCAATCTGGTAAGCCAGAATAGCATCAAAAATAAAGGTAGTAAGTAAGAGCAGACCGATTTTTATATAATTCCCAGTGCTCTTAACCTCCCCAAACATGTGGATTAAATAACCTAGTCCTAAAAACACAAAAGGAATAAAGGTTACAAATGCACCTTCAAGCGAACCATCATGCCAGGCTTTTTCAAAAGCTTTCGAATCCAGCACATTCATAATGATGGTACTATTGGCATCAAAGGGTTTAAAAAAGGCAGAGTAAGAGGTGGAGATATAAAAAGTGAACAGATACAAACTTAAAGGCATCAGGATGATTAAACCGATCCAGAACTTGCCCGAAGCACCTTTTGATGCACTAATATGGTATTTTTCAGGATTCCGGGGCAGGTCGTTGATCTCGAACTTTAGCTCTTCGATATTATCTTTTACGCCCCTGATATCGGTTTCTACCTTCGCAATCTGCTGTTCTTTACTTTCCTTACTGATTACCAGTGTTTTGATTTCGGTCTCCTTGCTTTTCTGCTCAGTGATATAGGGCTCTTTTGCCAGCTGCTGTTTCTCTATCAGTTCTTTTTCTTCATTCTGAAACCTGGCGTAAATGGCGTTTAAGCAAATGGAAAGCGCCAGTGGACTACCACTGTTCCGCGATCCATCCCTGAAACCGGCTTCGTGGTAAGTTCTTTTCCTTACCTCCTCCACTTCTTCGCTAACAGGTTGTTTGATCTCCACATTTTCATCCTGAGGCGCATCAGCTGTTTTTGGGTTAAAAAATTCTTCTATTTGGGCAATCATAACATTAAGTTTTAGTTTGATTTATGATGTGATTATTATTTTTCTCGTTTCGTTGCAATAATCCGGTCTCTGGAGTATGTTTTTTGAGCAGGTAAAACTTCCGCGGCCTTTTCTTCCTGTTCTGCGGGTTCACTTTTCTTATAAAAGGCAACGATTAAAAAGAGTATTCCGGTGAGGATATCGAGCGGGATCCAGATACTTTTCTTATACAGGTAAATGGGGGAAACCGGGTTAAAGAGAATCAGCACCAACGCAAAAACACCTGCCAGGTAATAGTTCTTTTGCCTGATCCAGCTGTAAATAAATATTAATGCTCCTAATGAAATGATGGTGCGGAGGAAAGTGTAATAAACTATCGGCAATCTTAAAATGGCAACAAAACAGGCTACTGCACAGATGGCACCTGCATACCTTTGCACAATTACACTGCTATTGTGGTGATCTTTTTTTACAGCTGATGGTTTAACAGGATCCGTTGTGATCATTTTATTGTTGTTTAATGATTCAAAAATACCCTGATAAAGAGGGCTTTCCTTACGGGAAACCGTAAACGCGAAAAACTATTCTTATGATGCTGAAAATGTAAACACGCTACAAATCAAAGAATTAGATAAAACTTAAATCATAATGCACAGTAAAAGAAGTAGCGCTATATTTTCTCAACAGATTTCTCCACTGCGGTCGAAATGACGATCTTGTTAAACCTGTCGTTTAAGATTGCCCACCTGCAGCAGACAGGCTTCCTCGGCTGAAAAAGCCTCCTCAGCAATGACAAATCATCGCAAATTATTCCTTCGGCTTTATATAATCTTCTGATTTTTCCTTCTTCCACCAGTTATTATCGAGGCGCTTAATTGATAAAAATGTTCGGGTGATGCCTGGTTTCATGGTGGCAGTATCAAGGTGCCTGGGCCAAACGTGGATAATGGTATCACGGCCAATACGCACCCACCAGAATGTTTTTCCATATCGTTTAGTGGTATAAACTTCGCTGATGGTTCCGTTAATTACGTTATTGTTAAAACCGGGTTCCATTAACTGGTAGGTTAAAATTTTCTGCGCCCGGGCAGTTTTTAACATTACGGTGAATACAAGCAATATAAATAGGTATTTCATATCGCTAAGGTATTCAGGCTAAAAACGGATTCCTTACGGATAACCTTAGGGGTGGGAAAAAAGAATGAATGAATGAATGAGAGAGGGATGGAGTGATTGAATGAATGAGAAAGGGATGGAGTGATTGAATGATGGATTAGGTATCCTGGGTTTGTGCTTAAAAAATGAGAGGCTGCCCTGTCTGCTCCCAATACAGGCCATGAAGCAACCCCTACATTTTTCGTGAGAGATGAGCGTTTAATTAATAATTCGCTATGGTTTGATGCAGCTGATCTCTATAATTGTAAAGTTCATCGAGGTTAAATAACTGTTTTTTCTCTCCTGCGTCTTTCCCATTATGAAAAGTTTCAAGGTATTTATTGGCGGTATTAAAATGGAACCTGCAAATCGGTTTGCGGTTATTATCATCCAGTAATACACCAAAATAAGATTGCGTATCGCGTGCGGCAATACGTGCCGAAGGAATCTTTTCGCGCAATATTGCCTTCACAATCTGGAAAGCTTCCAGTTCTTCTTCGGTGGTTACAATTTTCGAAGCTTCAGGATCTTCGGTCACGGAAATTACTTTCTCCTCATCTTTTTTCTCTATTTTCTCATTGATATTCAGCGCTGATTTTAAACGGTCGCTAATGGATTCGTTGATGGAAATGGTCAAAGCTTTTTTGGCGTATTCTTTAAAAGCAATCATCCGGTTGGCAGTGAGGGGCTTATCAAAAAAGCGGTTCACCAATAACTTTACGATTTCGTCTGAAGGGTTGTCGATTTCCTTCTCAAATTCCTTTCTAATGGCTTTGATGTATTTCAAACCTTCGGCCGAATCGAGAATGGTTTCTAGATTATATTCGTTTTTGGTAAAACTTTCGAGGATCTTAATGGCATTATCTTTCAGGTCTTCGATATCGATGGTGAGGAAAGGTTTCTCGTCCATAATATTCGGTTTTTCGAGATCTGCATAGAAATTGTACACTGTACCATTGGTTAATACGCCAAACCTTGCCTTAGAAACATGGTAATAGCGGTGCAACTGCGAATTATGGGCATCGGCACTTTCTTTCCAGTGTTTGCATTCGAAAATAAGGATGGGCTGGTCGTTTTTACGGATCACATAATCTACTTTTTCTCCTTTTTTGGTACCGATATCGCAGATGTGTTCGGGGATTACCTCTGTTGGATTAAAAATATCATAGCCTAGAATCTGGATAAAAGGCATTACAAACGCATTTTTGGTAGCCTCTTCGGTATTGATCTGATCTTTTAACCCGACCACGCGCTGATGAAGCTGCTCTAATTTTAATTTAAGGTCCATAACTTTTTGCATTAAATGGTTTGATCCGTAACTGATGCATCAGGTGCATTTTCTTTAACCGATTCTATTCCGTTTTCGCGTCCATCGGCAGTGGAATACATTTGACTTGTACCGATAATTTCGCCGTTTCCGGCTTTTAAATTGAAATAGTGCGAACCGTTTTTAGCAGTTTTTCTGTCGTACCTGGTATCGGTTGGCGCATTATTTTTTACAGATTCGATGCCTTTAATGCATGATGCTTTTGTAGTATAACCCTCGCTGGCGAGGATAGCCCTGCCATTTGATGCCTCAAGATTAAACTGAAATTGGCCATTGGTTCTTTTGGTAATGATAAATTTCCCCATAGTTGTTTTTGTTTGTTCAAAAGTATGAGGGGAATGTGGTGGATCCTTACGGGAAACCGTATGTCGGTTCAATGGTTCATTGGGCATTAGTTCATTGGTAACAGCAAATCGCAAACTGAATTGGTTCATTGGGGTTAACTGGTTAATTGTTGACCCTTCGACTACGCTACTATTGACAGAATCCAAGAGAAAAGTCGTCATCCCGACTGTAGCGCAGTCCCGAACGTTCGGAAGAGAGATCTATTTATCAAGTTATCAAACAGATTTAAAAGATTTCTTCCCGAATACTCGGGATCGAAATGGCGATACTTTGAGCACATTCAGCTTCTTATCCATCTGTCATTTATATTGATTCCCATGAATTAAATTAACACACAGGATGACAACCACAGCGAAGAACAAGCGCATTAGAAACCTCCGAGATCAATTGACTACGGACTACGGACTGAAGGCTTAGGACTAATCAAATAATCCCTACATCCTTGCAATAAGCAATCAGTTGTTCATTTTTGGAGAAACCCAGTACTTCCTTCATCAAATTCAGGCGCTTTTCTACGCTGCTAAGTCCAGATGGTTTAATGTTATTTTCCTGTAAATAATAGGGAATGTTTTTTTGGGGGGTTCCATCAACCAGTTGAGAAATGATGGCAATATCGAGATCGGTAAAATCGTGCGAGTTATTTTCTTTTCTGGCCTGCTTTAAATCAGGCGAAAGGTATTTCTTATGATTGTGAATGGCATTGATAGCCAGTTTGAGGTATTGGCCATCGTGACGGGCTTTTCGAACATAACCATCAATATTCATTTCTTTAAACAGCATATCGATAACAGCCGTTTTACTTTCTCCGGAAAATACCAGTGTTTTTAAATCAGGCTGCACTTCTTTTGCAGCTTTGATGAGTTCGGCACCTCCTGCTATTTTTTGCCGGTTATGGTCTTCCTCAAAGTAGAGGTCGGTAATTAACAGATCGTAAGGGCGCTCTGCTTTAATCGCGTTTTTTATCCAGGTAAGTGCATCATCGCAATAATAAACATATTCGGGTTTTTCTGTCCCCAGATCGGCTAATGTTTTCTGTAGCGAAATATTCTGTGTTTCTTGATCTTCGGCAATAAGTATTCTTTTAAACATATTTAATACAATTAGGAAACCGGAAAAGAGATTTGGATTTTAAGCCCCTTTTCAACTTTGGTATCAAAGGTAATTGTACCGCCAATGGCATCAATACGGGTTCCCGTATTTGTGAGTCCGTTATTAGGTTGCACCTTACCCGCAATGCCGATGCCGTTATCGGTATATTGGATATTTATTTTTTGCTGTACCTGCTCAAACTTAATCACCACATCACTTGCCCTGCTGTGTTTACCCATATTTACCATTAGCTCCTGAAGGATATGTTCTATTTCATCTCTGGTCTGCCCGGGTACTTTTTCCCATAACGGGGCTGAATTTCCGACAAGTATCACCCTGGTATTTTCAGAAGCAAAGGATTTTAACAGCTCGGATATTTTTTCGTTAAAGGGCTGGTTTTTCGATTTTGGTTTTTCGTAGGAGAGATCACGCGATTGCTCATAAAGTTCCTCGATCTCATTAACAATAGGATTATCTTTTAAGCTTTCCTGATTATCGAGTTTATTCATGATCCTGTACAATCCGTTTGCAACCACATCGTGTACTTTTTGAGAGGTTTTGAGTTTATTTTCACGGATGGAGTTTTGAGCTTCGAGTTCTAATCTTTGTTTTCTTTTTTTATACCAAAGGGTACCTGCGATAGTAAGTAAAAGAATACCAATGATAAGTATGATGATCTGATACTTTTTGCCTTCATTGTCTTTTTGCAGCACAAGGTTATCGGCTTTGCTTTTTTCAGTGTCGTAACGGATCAGTGCAAATTGGTTTTTAGCGGCACTGCGGGCGGTTTGTAAACTATCATTGATTTTCTCATAAACATTGAAAAAATATTTCGTTTCATTCGCTGGACTTAATTTAATGAGTTTTTGTAAGGCTTCTATTTGATTGTCGGGACTTTTTATCTTCTGTGCGATATGATACATCTGGGTAGCATAAAAAAGAGCTGAGTCTGGATGACTTTTTAAGTAATAATCTGCAAGATGTGAGTAGCTTGAGTTTTGGCCCCAAGTATCATTTTCTTTTTTTCTAATCCGTAATGCTTCCAATAGCTCTGGTACGGCATTATATTTTTCATTTTGTTCCCATTTAGCCGATGCCAAATTGGTTAGAGTCATAGCATATATTTCTGGACTAATGATTTTTTGCTGTAAAACCTGCTGAAAAATCTCAAATGACTTTGCATATTCTTTTTTGTTCTTATATGCATTTGCAATATTGTTCTTTGTTGTTAATGTAGAAGCACTATCCTGAGCATATTTTAAAGACAGACTATAATATTTAATAGCCTGATCATAATTTTTGAGATAAAAAGATGCCAGTGCAAGTTCATGTAAATTCGACTCTAAATATGCAAACTGCTTTTTCTCATTTACATTAAAATAATGTAAAGCTTCCAGTGAAAATTCCTGACCACCAAAATAATCTCCTCTATCAATAGAAATCATGGTCATATTCACCAGACATTTTGCAATACCTAAACTATCATTTTGTTGTGAAAATAATTCTTTGGCCTTATTGAAATATCGAAAGGCACTATCAGGGATTTTCTTTTCTCTAAAGTCAAATGCCTGATCGTAGTAAGGATTAATTGTTTCCTTTTCTTTTCTCGGCTTATTTTGAGAACAAGAAAAAAGGATTAATGAAGAGATGAGCGTTAAATAGCAATATTTCAATTTATTCGGTTTTTACTCTAAATTATGAAATTAATCACAGTTATTCTGATTTAAAATAACCCATTAGAATCATTAATAGTTTAAAATAGATAAAGGGCGACAATGATGTCGCCCTTTATTACATATTTAATCTCCAATTTTTGGAGGAGGTAAGTGCCCATTGTCACCGCCTGTGTCGCCATCACCACCAGGTTCATTACCTGGATCACCAGGGGTATTACTGTTAGTGGTTACCGTTGTACCGTCATTGTGGGTACAGTTGCTACTTGTATTCGATGGGCTTACTAAGCCTAATAATATGGCAATAAAAAGAGGTATAAACATAACTCAAAATTTTTAGAATTAATTACTATGTAGGCCTCCGGGATCCGTACCCGGAGGTTGCTACGATTTGTAATCAGAAGGCCTTCTGAAAAATTTTGGGAAGTGGTGAGTGTCTGTCGCGGGAGCTAATAACTGCTTCCCAAACCGGCTAATAACGACCGCGATTTCTACTCTTTTATTAATCAGTTTTTTATTTTAGCTTTGATAATGAATCGCCGCCTGTGCTGATCAACGATACAAATATGGGGTGAGTCAAAAGATTAGTTATCAGTATATTCCGATGTTTCCCTTGTTTCCACTGTAATTCCGGAAAACCGTAAAAATTCCGGAAATTCCGCCCTATTTTTACGCTAAATTTTTAACAAAATGTTTGAGGATTATAAAAAAATACTTCTTGATTTCTATTGGGTAAAGCATAAAAACCATCGGCTTTCTATCAATTTAGAAGATCCTGGAAGAGAAAAAATAAGAAATGAATGTGTTGAGATATTTCTTAGAAAAAACACACAAAAGGATAAAGATTTAATCAAGTCTGTCTTTGATCCAACAAATAAGTTTGAAGATCAGGTAAGAAGCATTGAAAAATTTAAACTTGATAAACTACGACCCTTAGTAAATTTTTTAATTGAAGGAACGAATATCAGAGAAGAAAAATTTGTTAAGCTTCTTGCGTGGTTAATAGATTTTCCACCCTACAATGAGTGGAGAGAACTTAGTGAAGAGGAACTAAAACTTATTTTTGACGAAGCAGCTAAAAAGCAAATAGAAGAAGAGGGCCAGGAGGAAGAAGATAAGAATGATGTTATAATTGATGAGGGAGAGCTTAAGAGTGATGAAGAAGAGATTCAGGTGGAAGATTCAAATGATGATGAGCAAAAAGACGAAGAATTCAAGGAAGAAGGTCAAAGTGATGATGAACTAGAAGATGATAAAGACATAGAGGAATATAACCATGAACCAATCTACATATCACGCTTCTCAATCCGTCACATTATGGTTGCCTCAATTATCCTACTCTTTATCGGTAGTACTTCATTTGTGGTCTGGGAGAATAGTGCTACAGCAGTTAGGATGCCTGATTCAGATGAGAAATGTATGTATTGGAATGAGGATCATTACGAGCCGGTAAAATGTAATGCACAAATAAACGGGGTTACTATAATTCCCTTAGATCTAAAAAAATTACAGCATCAAAGAAAAATTAATTTACCCGATACCCTCACCACCTATTCGTTAGGCAAAGTATGGTATAAAGGTTTTGTAAAAGATCATGAGTTTTTTACCGATAGCGGTGCCTATCCTCAAGATATACAAAGGGTATTAAAACCACTTACTAACACGATTTTAACCAAGTACACTTCCAATTACAGGTATATGCTTACCCGTTTAGTATGGTTTTTATGTGCAGCTCTTTTTGTAAGTCTTTGCGGTATCGGAGCCAGTAAGACCAAAAAGAAAATTAAAGTTGGCAATCAGAATGAAACAAGCAATAGTCATATTCAGGATTTACTAAAACAAATAGCCCAATAATAACTTAGTTACTATTGGGCTATAAAGGTCTGTTTTAAAGGTTAAGAATAGTTTTATTTTCCCCAGTTTACCTGGATATTGTGCTTCTGGGCATATACTTTGCCTTTTTCCATTAATGCATTAAAATGTTGCTCGAAACGTGCTCCATATTTCTCATCGATGTTTTTAATGATTTCATCTTTAGCTGCCTGACTGCCTTTACTATCGCACAATTTAGCGTAAGCCAGGTATTCGTTTTTATAAACGGGTATTACCAGTTCATACAATTGTTGCGAAAGGGCTTTAATTTCTTTTTCCTCTTCACCAGAGGCAGAAAGCTTTTTCACTTTATCGAGCGATTGTTCGAGGTATAATATTTTGTTATTGAGGCTAACCGCAGCTTCGTCGCCTTTCTTTTTACTGGATGGAATATCGGGAAATTCTTTGGTTTCATCGTTAATATGCCGGGCCAGATCTGTGCTTGCAAAATCGTTGATCATGTTGGTGTTCAGGATGGCGATGTCGAAGAAACGTTCAGGGGTTTCGGAGCAGGCGGAGAAAAAAAGTGTTGTGATAATTAAAATTGCGAATCTTGATTTTTGGGATAGTGCTTGTAATTTGTTCATGATCTAAATGGGTTTTCCTTATTAAATTTAAGCTTCGGTAGGAGCAAAGATTGAGCCGTTTTTTGAGTTTGGGGCAGGGTGTTTGGCGTTGGTTTACAAAAGATGTTTTTACCATTAAGAGGTTAAGTACATTAAGATAACCATCTAGCCTGATGTTCTCTGTGACCAGAAGCTGCAAAATTGAGGTTAAAATTGATAAGCGTTTAGCTTGGAGCACAAGGCAATTTAACTGATTAATCTGTCAGGCAATCATGATTCACCAATAAACCTAACTTAATCATGTTAGGAGTGGATTAATCGATTAGTCAGTCTGGAGGCAGAACTTACAAAAGATGTTTTTATCATTAAGAGGTTAAGAATATTAGATAATCGACTAACTTGGTGTCCTCTGTGATAAGAAGCTGCAAAATTGATAAGCGTATAGCTTGAGGCGCAAGGCAATTTAACTGATTAATCTGTCAGGCAATCAACAATGACCAATAAACCAATGACTAATGAACAATTGAACTAACCCCTCCTTTTAAACTATACACTTCCCCTTTATAAACTCCGTTCAATAATTGCACCGCCATTTTACTGCGCTGTCCGGTTTGGCAATAACAAACTACTTTTTTGTCCTGTGGGATGTTTTCAATGGCATTTGTTAATTCATATAAAGAAATATTCACTCCACCTATGTTGAAATCCTCATGTTCATAATCCTCACGTACATCGATCAGGAAAACTTCATCAGCAGATTTTGAAAGCCATTGCTCTAACGTTGCTTGATCGATTTCTTTTGTGGTTTCAATTATAACTTCTTTTTTAACTATTTCCGGTTGTTTTTCCTGCGCAATTTTGAATACGAGTACTGTGTTACCTAATGCATTAATGGTCATCAGTTTACCTGAAAGGGTTTCACCGATGCCACAAATCAGCTTAATGGCTTCATTGGCCATATATATCCCGATAATTCCGGGCAAAATTCCGATTACGCCGCCTTCTACGCAATTGATATTTTCGGTAGGTGGTGTGGGATAAAGATCCCGGTAATTTGGTCCGCCCTGATGATTAAACACCGCAACCTGACCTTCAAACTGCAAAATAGAACCAAATATGAGTGTTTTACCTAAACTTACACAAGTATCGTTCACCAGGTAACGGGTGGTAAAATTATCGGAACAATCGATTAAAAGATCATAATCCTGGCAAATATTTACAGCATTATGGGGATTAAAACGTTCATCATAAGCAGTGAAATTTACATGCGGATTAAGCAATTTAAGTTTTGCTGCGGCAGTTTTTGCTTTGGACAGCCCAATATCGGTATGGTTGTATAAGATCTGCCGGTGCAGGTTGCTCAACTCCACCACGTCATCATCTATAATTCCGATTGTTCCGATCCCGGCTGCGGCCAGATATTGCAATATGGGGCAGCCTAAACCGCCTGCACCAATAATCAGTACTTTGGCGGACTTCAGTTTTTCCTGTCCGGTGAGGCGCAGTTCAGGCAAAATCATCTGCCTGTTGTAGCGGTTCAGTTCTTCTTTTACTAACATGATTTACTAATCAAACTCCTATCCCAATCTTTCCAGATGGGTTCGTAACCCTGTTTTCTGATCATCGCTGCAATTTCCTGTGCCGAACGCTCGTCGGATATTTCGAACTGCTCTAACGATTGTGGCTCTACTTCATAACCACCGGGATTGGTTTTGGAACCGGCACTAATCGCAGTAATTCCCAGTTTAATGACCTGATTTCTGAAGGCCTGTGTTTCGCGGGTGGAAATCGAAAGCTCTACTTCACTGTTAAACAAGCGGTAAGCGCAGATCAGTTGCACCAATTCTTTATCGTTCATCACCACTTTGGGTTCCAAACCACCACTAAATGGGCGTAACCTCGGGAAGGAGATACTGAATTTACTTTGCCAGTACTGTTTTTCGAGATAGGATAGGTGCAGAGCCGTAAAAAATGAATCGGTACGCCAGTCTTCCAGGCCAATGAGCACGCCCAATCCCATTTTATGGATTCCGGCTTGCCCCAAACGATCGGGGGTTTCTAAACGGTACAAAAAGTTTGATTTTTTGCCTTTGGGGTGGTGTTTGCGGTAATCGTCCTGGTGATAGGTTTCCTGATAAACCAGTACGGTATTTAAGCCATGCGGAATAAGCTTTTCATAATCAGCTACATCCAAGGGCTGTACTTCCATCGAAATATGGGCAAAATGCGGACTGATGAGATCCAATACTTTTTTAAAGTAATCGGTATGCACCGTCTGGTTGGCTTCGCCGGTTACCAGCAGCACATGATCGTAACCCATGCCCTTAATTACGGCCACTTCCTGCATAATCTCCATCGGATTAAGCGTTCTGCGCCTTACTTTATTATCATAACTGAAACCACAATATGTACAGATATTATTACATTCGTTGGAGAGATAAAGCGGAATGTACATCTGGATCACCCGGCCAAAGCGGTCTAAGGTTAACCGCTGACTGATCTGCGCCATATCTTCAAGAAAGGGCAATGCCGCCGGGGAAATGAGCGCTTTAAAATCTTCCAGCGTCCGTTGCGGATTGTTTAGTGCCCGCTCTACATCTGCGGCCGTTTTATCGTAAATACTGGCTTTGGTATCGTCCCAGTTGTAGGATTCGAATACCTCGTTAAAACTCTTCATCCAAAAATGCAGTTAGTGGACTGCTTGCTGCAGCATAATGTTGTTGAGCGCCTAATTTAGATTCGAAAGCCATCCTGCCGGCCTCTACAGCCAGTTTAAAGGCAATGGCCATATTGGTTGGCTCTTTGGCAATGGCAATAGCGGTGTTTACCAAAACGGCATCTGCTCCTATTTCCATTGCTTTTGCCGCATCGGAGGGTGCACCGATTCCTGCATCTACAATTACCGGAACCCTGCTCTGGCTAATGATAATTTCTAAAAAATCAATGGTCCGTAAACCTTTATTGCTACCAATCGGAGAGCCCAAAGGCATTACTGCCGCGGTACCCACATCCTCTAAACGTTTACATAAAACCGGGTCGGCATGGATATAAGGCAGCACCACAAAGCCGAGTTTCGCCAGTTCTTCTGTTGCTTTTAAGGTCTCAATCGGATCGGGCATGAGATACTTTGGATCGGGATGGATTTCGAGTTTGATCCAATTGGTTTCCAATGCTTCGCGTGCCAGTTGAGCCGCAAAAACAGCTTCCTTTGCATTGCGCACACCAGAGGTATTGGGCAATAAATTAATGTGAGGATATTTAAGGTGATGAAGGATATCATCGTCTTTTCCTTTTAAATCAACACGTTTAAGGGCCACGGTAACAAGTTCGGAGGCCGAGGCAATTAAGGCGCTTTCCATCTCTCTGGCCGAACTGAATTTTCCGGTACCGGTAAAGAGGCGGGAGCTAAAAGTTTGATCTGCTATGGTTAACATATCTTTAATTTTTAAATGGAATGAATGTTGAATTTGCTGCTGATTTCTTCCAAAACCGCAGCCGTTTGTATTTGATTGGTGAGCGCTGCGGATATGGCAATTCCGTAAATTCCGGTTTCGAGTATCGCCGGAATATCTTCGGCTTCGATACCACCAATGGCAATAATTGGAGTACTGATACCCACTTTTTTTACCTGTTCCATTAATTTCTGGTAACCTTCCAGGCCTACAATCGGACTCAGGTTTTCTTTTGTCCGCGTGAACCTGAATGGTCCTAAACCAATATAATCGGCTCCTTCGGCTACCCTTTGCTGAATATGTGCAAAAGTATTGGCGGTCCCCCCGATAATCTGGTGTTTTCCGATAATTTTCCGGGCTTCCGGGATAGGCATGTCCTGCAAACCCAGGTGCACACCATAGCTGTTTACCGCTTTGGCCAGGTGCGGATAATCGTTGATAATCAGGTTGGCACCATAACTTTCGCATAAGGCCTGTGCGGCTTTTGCAAATGGAAGGATTTCGGCTTCGGCCTGGTTTTTAATGCGGAGCTGAATCCACTTTCCGCCAGCCCGGAGCACCTGCTCAATGGCGTCGATATGGGTACCGGTTTTAGGGGCTTGTGAGATATATTGTAAAGGCTGAATCATGTTTGTATTGTTAAATTTTGAGCATAAGCCAGGCATTTTGCCTGTGCTTTTTTAAAAGTGATGAGGGCTTGCGACGGATCGTTCCAGATGCTGCCCAGTAACGCTAGGCCATCGAAATTCATCGCTTTTATCCGATCAATTTCGTTTAAACCGATGCCACCAAGGGCAATGATTTTCGGCTTGACCTGTTGTTTATCCAAACGGAAATCTGCCGGAATTACACCCTGATAACCCGGTTTGGAAAAACTGTTAAACACCGGACTGAAAAAGCTATAATCATACTGCCCGATCTGCCCTATATCAGCTAAGTGATGAATAGAAGTGCTATAGATTTTATTTTCAGGCAATGATTCATTATTACTTTCTTTTCTGAAACTTTCGGTATGGTGGATCCGGTTAATATCGTAATCGTTGGCCAGCGAATGGAAATGATGCAAAGCGATCTGCGGATGGTATTCGGGTGAAATTCCCTCAATTATTTTCCGGTAAGCTGCCTCATCAGCACTTTCTTTCCGCAGGTGAAATATCTGTAAACCAGCTTCGAAAAGCTGATTCACAAGATTACTTTCTGCCTTAAAAACAGTTGGTTTGGCAATTACGATCAGTTTCATTGCGGGTTAAGAATAAATTTCACTTCCTTTTTCGGTAAACTCTTTCGATTTTTCCTGCATGCCTTTGGCTAAGGCTTCGTCTGCTTCTACCCCTTGCTGCGCAGCATATTCGCGCACATCCTGCGTTATTTTCATCGAACAGAAATTTGGTCCGCACATTGAACAGAAATGCGCAATCTTGGCACCTTCTGCAGGCAGAGTTTCATCATGGAATTCTTTTGCCGTATCCGGATCGAGCGATAAATTAAACTGGTCTTCCCACCTGAATTCGAACCTTGCCTTGCTCAAGGCATTATCACGGTATTGCGCACCAGGATGACCTTTAGCCAGATCAGCCGCATGCGCCGCAATTTTATAGGTAATTACCCCGTCTTTCACATCTTTTTTATTGGGTAAACCCAAATGTTCTTTAGGCGTAACATAACAGAGCATGGCCGTTCCGAACCAACCAATCATTGCAGCACCAATGGCTGAGGTAATGTGGTCGTAACCCGGGGCAATATCGGTGGTTAACGGACCTAAGGTATAAAATGGTGCTTCTGAACAATGCTCGAGCTGTTTTTCCATATTGGCTTTAATCAGGTGCATCGGCACATGTCCGGGACCTTCGATGACGGTTTGCACATCGTGTTTCCAGGCTATTTTGGTCAGTTCGCCCAAGGTTTCGAGTTCCGAAAACTGTGCGGCATCGTTGGCATCGGCAATACAACCAGGCCGTAAACCATCGCCTAAAGAAAAAGCTACATCATAAGCTTTCATGATCTCACAGATTTCTTCAAAATGGGTATAGAGGAAGTTCTCTTTATGATGCGCCAAACACCATTTCGCCATAATTGATCCGCCGCGTGAAACAATTCCGGTTATTCTTTTGGCGGTTAATGGCACGTAACGCAGTAATACCCCCGCATGGATGGTAAAATAATCAACGCCTTGTTCGGCTTGCTCTATCAGGGTATCGCGGAAGATTTCCCAGGTCAGGTCTTCGGCCTTTCCGTTTACTTTTTCTAAAGCCTGATAAATGGGAACGGTACCGATGGGTACAGGCGAATTGCGGATAATCCATTCGCGGGTTTCGTGGATATTTTTCCCTGTTGAAAGATCCATAATGGTATCGGCACCCCAGCGGCAGGCCCAAACGGCTTTTTCCACTTCTTCTTCAATGGTTGAAGTAACTGCTGAATTACCAATGTTGGCGTTGATTTTTACCAGGAAATTGCGCCCGATAATCATAGGTTCCAGTTCAGGGTGATTAATGTTGCAGGGGATTACCGCACGTCCGGCCGCAACCTCTGCCCGTACAAATTCTGGTGTAATGTAGCCCTTTGGCGTATTTGCACCAAAACTATTGCCGTTGTGCTGGTGGTTCATTACCTCATGCTGATCGCCCAATTGTTCATTTAATCGTTCGATCTGCTGGTTTTCCCTGATGGCAATGTATTCCATCTCGGCTGTAATGATGCCTTTTTTTGCATAATGCATCTGCGATACGTTAGCACCCGGCTGGGCTTTATAAGGTTTATTGGTGTAGTTAAAACGTAAAACATCGAGTTTGGTATCGGCCAGGCGCTGTTGCCCATAGGTAGAAGATAACTGATCAAGCTGGGTAACGTCCTGCCTGTCTTTAATCCATTGCTCCCTTAACCTCGGAAGCCCTTTTCTTACATCGATAACCGCATTTGGATCGGTGTAAGGTCCGCTGGTATCATACACGGTTACGGGTGGATTGGGTTCAGTGAGGCCAAATCCATTGTGGATTTTCGTTTCGGTTAAGCTGATTTCGCGCATCGCCACCTGGATATCGTGGATTTTTCCGGGGACAAATATTTTGCGTGACGCCGGAAACGGACTGCGGCTGATGACTTCCTGGTTTGGTGTTTTTTCTTGTTTCATATTTGAGTGATAGAATTATTGAAGGAGAGATTGAGTGAGTGAAGAATTATTGATTGATTGATTGAATGAGAGAATGACCAATGAGAGAAGGATTGAATGAGTGGTTGATTAGACAGCATCTTCCATTTCATCATTCAAAATTCTCCCATTCAATCCTTTCATTACCCCCCCTGTGTGGCTTTAATGAGTATAATCTGATCGCCTGGATTTAACAGGTAGGTATCCCAAACAGATTTGGAAATGATGGTTTGATTAACGGCTATGGCCAGGCCATCTGTACCGGTTGAAATAACAGCAGCGAGCATTTGTTCGATGGAACAGGCTTCGTTGAGTTGATGGTTTTGATTGTTGATAGTTACTTCCATATTTTAAAAAATTGGAAAAACTATAGAGATTGCCCCAAAATGGAGATCGAAAAGACAGCAATTGTAATTGCTTTCACTTTTCCCTTCGGCAGTACTAACTGCATCAGGTTCAAAGGGTATTTCTCAGCACGTAGGCACCCCTAAAGTTTTTTGTAAATATATGTGATTAAATTTCTAATGCAAATAAAAATCGATATAGATAAAATCTATAGTTTATCACTAACAGTATTGTTGTCATTCTGAACGCAGTGAAGAATCTTTCGCAAATGAAACACAGAACCAAAATTGTGTAAGAAAGATCCTTCGTTGCACTCAGGATGACAGACTTAAGGGGATGAACGACTAATTCTTCGTTCCGCAGACTGCCGACTTCGGACTAAAGACTATGGACTAACCACCCCCTTTTTGCAAAACACAAAATTTCCTTATCTTTGCATTATCACCAAATCACCCGATAATGTAAGATTCATTTCTTTTCAGAAAATAGATAGGAGGCAGAACGGTTCCGTTACTGCAATTATTTACCGGTAAAAAAGAAATTTATGCTTAATCTACAAGGGGCTGGCTATATCCATGCTAACGGAGATTTACTGTTTTCAGATTTAAATCTCACCATCAACAAATACGAAAAAATTGCACTTATTGGCCATAACGGCGCAGGAAAATCGACGCTTTTAAAAATTTTGGCAGGCAACCTCATGTCAACTGCCGGACATGTTAAAGCAGAATCGACGCCTTATTACGTGCCACAGCTTTTTGGTCAGTTTAATGATTTTACCATTGCGCAGGCCCTTAAAATTGAAGATAAACTAAAAGCTTTGAATGAAATCCTTAATGGAGAAGTAAGTGAAGAAAACATGGGCATCCTGAATGATGACTGGACCATCGAAGAGCGTTGCGCAGAAGCTTTAAGTTATTGGCGCCTGGACGATTTAGACTTAAACCAGAAAATGGAAAGTTTAAGCGGAGGACAAAAAACCAGCGTATTTTTGGCTGGCATCACCATCCACCGCCCGGAAATTGTTTTACTGGATGAACCGACCAATCATCTGGACCTGGAAGGCAGGAATCAATTATACGATTATATCCAATCGACCAGAAATACTTTGGTTGTGGTGAGTCACGACCGTATGTTATTGAACCTGATCGATAAAGTTTGCGAACTCACCCCACGGGGAATAACCGTTTATGGTGGTAATTACGATTTCTACGCTGAACAGAAAAAGATTGAAAACGATGCGTTAAACAACGACTTAAAAGCCAAAGAAAAGGCACTCCGCAAGGCGAAAGAAGTAGAACGGGAATCAATAGAGCGTCAGCAAAAACTCGATGCCCGGGGGAAAAAGAAACAGGAAAAAGCGGGTTTGCCGACCATCTCGATGAATACGTTAAAAAACAATGCAGAAAAAAGTACGGCAAAACTGAAGGGTGTGCATGCGGAGAAACTCGGTCATATTTCTTCTGAGTTAAGCCAGCTTCGGTCTGCATTGCCAGATACGGATAAAATGAAAATCGGTTTCAATCAGGCTACCTTGCATAAAGGAAAAAGCATTGTTGAAGCTAAGGAGCTCAATTTTGCTTTTTACGATCAGTTACTTTGGAAGGAGCCCATCAGCTTTCAGGTGTTTAGTGGCGAGCGTTATGTGATCAAAGGCCGGAACGGATCGGGCAAAACTACGCTGGTCAGGATTATTTTAGGCGAGCTAAAGCCGTTAATGGGGGTTTTAAACAAAGCCGACATCAGCTCAATGTACATTGATCAGGATTATTCGTTAATTGACAATCACCTTACGGTTTACGAACAGGCACAGCAATATAACTCAGGCGCACTGCAGGAACACGAGGTAAAAATCCGTTTAAACCGGTTTTTATTTGGCAAAACCGACTGGAACAAACCTTGTTTAGCCTTAAGCGGCGGCGAGAACATGCGGCTGATCCTTTGTTCGTTAACGATCAGCAACCAATCGCCCGATCTGATCATCCTGGATGAAGCGACCAATAACCTCGATATCCAAAGTGTAGAGATTTTAACCAGTGCCATTAACGAATACCAGGGAACGCTTCTGGTGATATCGCACGATGAATATTTCCTGGATCAAATTCATATAGCACATATAATTCATCTTTAAAACAAAATATATAGCCTTATCTTCGTTCCAAATTAAAATCAGTACCCTATGCAAAGCTTGTTAGCACTTCAAAATGGCGAACTCAATGGATCAGTATCGTTAAAACTTTCTGAAAACCTGAGTGAGTTTCCAAAGGAAATATTCGGGCTTGCGGATACTTTGGAAGTGCTGGATTTATCATTTAACAAATTAAGTGCACTACCTGAAGATTTTGGTCGTTTAAAGAAGCTGAAAATTTTCTTTTGCTCGGAAAATCTTTTTACAGTTTTACCTGAGGTCTTAGCCGATTGCCCTTTACTGGATATCGTTGGTTTTAAATCCAATCAGATTAAAACGGTACCGTCAAAGTCGATCAACCCGAATCTGCGCTGGTTAATTTTAACCAATAATAACATTACCGAACTGCCGAAGGAAATCGGTCTTTGTAAACGGATGCAAAAGCTGATGTTGTCGGGAAACCGCTTATCGGCCCTGCCCGAAGAATTGGCTAATTGCAGAAATTTGGCATTATTGCGGATTGCGGCGAATAAATTGCATGAGTTGCCGCAATGGATTACAGAAATGCCAAAACTATCTTGGATTGCATTTTCGGGAAACAATTTTAGTAAAACGCCAGCTGTTGAAACACTTTCATTAATCAACTGGCATGATTTAGAAATCAGCCATTTATTGGGCGAAGGCGCCTCGGGCGTGATTTCGAAAGCAAACAGAAACATCGGAGACGAAACGAGTGAAGTGGCTGTTAAAATATTTAAGGGCGATGTTACCAGCGATGGCCTGCCGGAAGATGAAATGACGGCCTATATTGCTGCAGGTTACCATCCGGGTTTGGTAAACTTGATCGGTCAGATTGCCCACCATCCGGAAGATAAAAAAGGATTGGTGATGGACCTGATTCCGCATCATTTTTATAATCTTGGCCATCCGCCCAGTTTAGAAAGCTGCACCAGAGATGTTTTTCCTGCGGACAGGAAACTTTCAGAAAAACAAATAGTTAGTATAGCAAAAACGATTGCCTCGTTAGCAGCCCAATTACATGAGGCTGGCATCATGCATGGCGATTTATATGCGCACAACACTTTAATTGATGAGGAAGGCAGCACGCTGTTCGGTGATTTTGGTGCAGCAAGTTTTTACGATAAAACAGCTCAACCGGCCATGGCGCTCGAAAGGATAGAAGTAAGTGCTTATGGCTATTTACTTGATGACTTACTTTCTTTAAAAGATGATGAAGTGAGCAATGAAGCATATTCAATAATCAGCAAAATAAGGGACGCCTGTTTGTCAGAAATCCCTTTAAATAGGCCAGGTTTTAAGGATTTAGTTAAGGCGTTGCAATAAAAAAATCGTCATCCCAATTGTAGCGCAGCGAAATGGAGAGATCTATCTAGACAGATTTCTCGACTACGTTGCACTTCGCTCGAAATGACGGTACGTATAAGAACACTATTAATTCTCTTGTTTCCTGGCCCAATCCAATCTGCGCTGATCGGGTGTAGTTGTGACCTTAAAATTTTCGAAAGTGGCATTAAAGCCCTTACCATCAGGGCAGGCGGCTACCAAACCCACCATTACCGGGGCATTATCTTTAAAATAACAGGTACGGAGCATGGTATATTTCTTATCATCAAATGAATAGAAAATTTCTACAGCATCTAGTTTTCTAACGGCTTTCATCCAGATTGATGCCGGTGCTTTTTCCAGTTCAACCACGCTCCAGTCGCTGGTTTTGTGTGTTACCACAGCACTTACATTTTGTTTTCCATTAACAAATTCCACTCCGGCTTTAATCCATTCTTCTTCATTAATGCGGAGCATCAATCCCATCTGGTCGAAAGTAGTTACATAATTTCCGGTAATTTTTACTTTCACTTCAAATTCTCCGCCATATGTGGCATAATAAAAAGGTGCGTCATCAACCGTAAAACCATAATGCGAAATGCGCCAGTAATCGGTTTTGGCCGGAACAAACATGCTAAAGGTATTTTTATCTTTAATTTCCCATTTCCCGGGTTCATTAAACCAGTTCATTTTGGCCAGGCTCTGGGCATTTGCTTTCTGAGTAATTAAATAGGCCAATATGACCATCACGGCTGATAATTTAAGTTTCATTTGTGTGTTTTAGGTTGGTTTTGTGTGTTTGTGTTCTGCAAACATAATGCAAGGCATAACTTTGGAAAAGGACATACATCACTATTTTATTGTGATGATTGTCACGTTTATGTTGAGCGGCAATTTTACCAGGATTATAAATCTTCAAGAAATATTACCTTTGGTATCAGAGAAACATGGAAACAAATTTTTTAAGGGCGCACATTCATCAGATCGTTTGTTTAACAGATGAGGAATTTGAGTATGCAGAATCTTTTTTTACAAAGCGGAAATACAAAAAACACCAGTATATCATCCAGGCAGGTGATGTAGCCAGTCAGGAACATTTTGTAGTAAAAGGTATTGTAAAATCTTCTTATATTGACCAAGAGGGCAAAGAATATATTTTACAGCTGGCCATGGAAGAATGGTGGTTTTCTGATCCGAATGCTTTTAATACAGGAATGCCGGCTACCTTAAACGTGGATTGTATTGAAGATACAGAAACCCTTTCGATCTCTTTTGAAAATAAAGAAAAGCTCTGCGCTTCTTCTCGTAAAATGGAATACTTTTTCAGAAAAAAATACACTACAGGCAACATGGCCTTGCAAAAAAGGGTACTGGCCTTGCTGAGCAATAACGCGGGTGAGCGCTATAAGCAGTGGCGCAACCAGTATCCGTCTTTACAGAAAAGGATTTCGAAAACCCTTATTGCATCCTATCTTGGGGTAACCAGAGAAACTCTGAGCAGGTTATCGCTTTAAATTTTCTGTCTTTGCTTTTTTACCACCAAGGTCACAGAGGAAAGGCTCAACGTACACAGAGTCGGGAGTATAGAATATGGTTTCAGGGCTCGCTATTACAAATCTGTGTTTATCTGTGCACATCTGTGTCAAAACCCTTATTTAATGCCGTCCACACTCCACTTATAGCCTGGCAAAGTTGCCAGCACCAAACTCGAAGCACTTACCACGAAAACCGAATAATTAAATGGTGTCCTGTAATTCGCAAAAATAAACATCGATAAGGCAAAGGCCAGCGTAAGTAAAAAACTGCCTATGGCTGCCAGTTTAATTTTATAACCGATAATTAGTAATATGCCAAAAATTAATTCTCCGGCGGTTGCAATACTCCCCATAACATTGGCCAGTGCACGATTTAAATAGGGCATAAGTGAATTTGTATAATCTACAAATATCGACCAGCTACCCCAGCCCACAGTTGGCGAACCCGGTGCGCCCAGCCAGCCAAAGCGATCCATTACAGGCAATATAAAGCCAATGCCCGAAGCGAGCCTAAGAAATAACTGAGCAAAATGTGACGTGTTTTTCATCGTGTTTAAGTGAATAGAATATGCGCAATTTAGCGCCTGTATGTCATAACTTTCTTAAACCAGATTAAGAAATGAGCAGCTTCTGAAAATCAGCCTAAAAGCATTCTGCTTCCCAAAACCTCGACCATTTTTCGCTAACCGCTAACTTAATAATGCCTTCTTTATGTTCCAGTTCCTGGTCGTGGTTAACGCCATCGGCCACACCGCACCAGGGTTCCAGGCACACAAAAGGAGCATCTGTTGCCGCCCATATCCCAAAGAAAGGAAAGTCTTCGAAATGGAAGTGAAGACCATAATCGTTTTTGGTATTCAATAAACTAATGCAGTTGCTTTGCAAAGTTTTAAACACCAGTGCATCGTTATAAAACAGCTCGTGTTTAAGGTTTAATTTATGATAACTCAGCTCAATGTTTTCGGTTTCATCAGCCACTAAACCATCATCCAGCTTCCAGTAAGTTAACTTTTCATCTGTATTAAATGCGAGGTAATAATCTTCGTAAACCGTGTTTGGTGTATTGGGAACGGCAAACGCGGGATGTGCACCCAATGAAAATAAAAGTTCTTCAGTACCTGTGTTAATTACCTCATAAGTTAAATTTAACTTCCTGTCTATCAATTGATATTTAAGTTTCAGCCCAAAATAAAAAGGATAAATTTTTAAGGTTTCATCTGTTTGGGTTAAAGTAAACACAGCTTCGGTTTCACTTATTTTTTCGAAATTAAAAACATGATCGCGGGCAAAGCCATGCCGAGGTAATTCGTAGTTTTTACCCTGATAATTAAAACTGTTGTTTTTTAATGAGCCAACAATAGGAAATAAAACAGGACTATGCTTTGCCCAATATTTGGGATTCGCATTCCATAAATATTCCAATCCGGTTTCTTTGCTAAATAAGCCTTGCAATTCTGCGCCTTTAGCCGCCAGGCTAACTTTTATATAGTCGTTTTCGAGAGTAATCATTTGCAATCTAAATTAGGGAAAAGATGTTCAGAAAGATATGTTTTTTATTAAAAAATAAATCCTGTTCAGTTGGGAGCTCGGAGTTGAGCGTTTGGAGTCATTACGCCCTAGAAATGTATCCTTATTTAGTAAACATCCTATAAATCGAACATTTTGATTTTTAAGTGAATGTGACTCCAAACTCCAAACGCCCTACTCCAAACTAACTACGTTCTTCCCAGATACACGCAATATTAATAATGGTTTGCACAGCTTTCTCCATATCCTGTACGCTTACCCATTCCTGTTTGCTATGAAAAGCATGTTCGCCGGCAAAAATATTCGGACAAGGCAAACCCATGTAAGATAACCTCGACCCATCGGTTCCGCCACGGATACTTTGTTGTTTGGCTACTACGCCGGCACGCTCAATGGCCTCAATACCATACTGTACAATTTTTGGATGTTTGTCCAGCACCTCTTTCATGTTGCGGTATTGTGCCTTGATCTCTAAAGTGTAACTCGATTTTGGATATTTCGCCATCACCTGCTTTACCGTTTCTTCCAAAAACTGACCGTGAGCAGCAAGTTTTTCATTGGTAAAATCGCGGATGATAAACTGCGCCTCGGCTTCCTCTACCTGCCCGTGCATGCTTACGGGGTGGATAAAACCTTCTTTTTGGTGTGTTATTTCAGGCGTTAGTTTATCTTTTGGTAAGGTGTCTAAAATTTCCGCAAGGATTTTAATTGCACTTTCCATTTTTCCTTTTGCAAAGCCAGGGTGTGTACTTACGCCATAAATTTTAAGGGTGGCACCATCAGCCGAAAAAGTTTCATCTTCAATAGAGCCCAGGGTTTCGCCATCTATAGTATAGCCGAAATCGGCACCCAGTTTTTTTAAATCAGCTTTATCTACCCCCCTGCCTATTTCTTCATCAGGTGTAAAAAGAATTTTAATGGTTCCGTGTTTTACATCCGGGTTTTTCATAAAAAAGGCCGTAGCTTCCATAATTTCGGCTAAACCAGCTTTATTATCTGCGCCCAGCAGAGTAGTACCACTAGCGGTAATAATATCGTTTCCGATTTGGGGCTTCAAATCTTTATGATCTGCCATCCTGATTACGATTTTAGGATCATCAGGCAAAACCAGGTCCTGCCCTTGATATTTGTCATGAATAATCGGCTTTACATTTTCACCACTGCAATCCGGCGAAGTATCCATATGCGAGCAGAAAAAAATTACAGGTAAATCTTTATCTGTATTGGAAGGAATGGTGCCATATATATACCCATTTTCATCCATTTCTGCATCAGAAACACCGATTTCTAACAGTTCCTGCACCAATTCCCGTCCTAAATTCTTTTGTTTTGAGGTTGATGGACAAGTTGGAGAATTGGGATCAGATTGCGTATCAATCTTTGCATATTTGATAAAACGCGCTTCTAAAGTTTTGTTAAAGTTGCTGTATGTGCTCATAATTCAAAGGTAAAAGTTATAGATATTCGATAAACATATTATTTTTGTAAAAAAATGATATGATTTTTAATTTGCTGAGAGCTACTTATATAACCCTTTTGCTTGTTTTTATTGGAAGTTTTTCTTTTGCCCAATCCAACTATTTTAAAATGTCGTACGGTTTTGGTGGTGGAGTGAACAAATCTTATACTGACGTTTACAAAGGAGGGGTTGGCTACACGGTCTATGGCGTATTTGATTATCATATCACCCCGTTTGTAACATTTGGCCTCGAAGGCCAGTATGGAATGGTTCAGGGCGGCGACATTGAAACCGATCCGCACAACCGTCAGTTTGTAAACAAATATAAAACCCTCTCTGTTAACGTTAAATTGATGCTTGGTGAAGTGGTTGACTATGATAAAAGTGAGTTTTTATATAATATAAGAGGCCTGTATTTAGGGCTAGGCGTCGGTGTTGTAAACAACAATATTACTGATATTGTAAGGTACAAACCAAGCTGGGCAGCTTATGATCCTAGTCATGGTCCTTTCCCCGGACAAGATAAAAGCAATAACCTGCTGGTGCCTATAAACCTTGGCTTTAACTATTTCATTAATGATGGTTACGGTTACATGAGGTATATCATCAATATCAATGCGCAATCGAATTTTACTTTTGGAGAGGGATTAGACGGCTATAACGATTCGAGTACCAAATTTAAAAACTACTCTCCCGACGTATACAACACTTATACCATCGGTTTTAAGTACATGCTGGGCAGTATTAAATCTTATCGTAAAACACTTTAATAACAGCATTTCATTTCTTAGCTTTAAGGCATGAGAAAATTCTTTGTGTTATGTTTGCTATCGATGAGGCTAAAAGCCATCGCACAAAAAACACCTTTCGAATTAAGCGGAAAAACCGAAACCACAACCTACACTGCAGCAATATCTTATTACGAAAACCTGGCTAAAAATTATCCTGAAGCAAAATTACTTGCCTATGGAAATACAGATTTTGGAAAGCCCCTGCATGTACTGGTTTTATCCCGCGACCGGATTTTTGATCCTGCACAGATCAGGCAACAAAATAAAAGAATCTTATTAATCAATAACGGGATCCATCCGGGTGAGCCCGAAGGAGTAGATGCTTCGATGATGCTTGCACGCGATCTGCTTAAAGCAGGTAAACTCCCTAAAGATGTAGTGATCTGCATTATTCCGCTTTACAACATAGACGGAAGTTTTAACCGCACAGGTACTTCGAGGGCCAACCAGAACGGACCGCTTGCCTATGGATTTAGGGGCAACAGTAAAAACCTCGACCTGAACCGTGATTTCATTAAAACCGATTCAAAGAATTCGGCAGCATTTCAACTTATTTTTAACACCTGGCAGCCCGAAATATTTGTAGATACCCATACCAGCAATGGTGCCGACTATCAATATGTGATGACGCTTATTCCCACCCAAAAGGATAAGCTAAACCCCATACTTTCCGGTTATTTAACCCAAACTTTGGTACCTGATTTGTACACCGCAATGGAGAAAACGGGTTATCCGATGATTCCTTATGTAAATTCGATCGGCGAAACTCCGGAAACGGGAATAACCGGATTTATTGATCCACCGCGTTACTCAACAGGTTATACCACGCTTCATAATACCATTGGTTTTATGCCAGAAACGCATATGCTAAAATCATACGATTTACGCGTGGATGCCACTTATAAACTTCTGGAAAGCTATATTCAGATTGTAGAACGTGATGCCAGGGTAATCGGGGAGAACAAACGCAAAGCCGATGAAGCTGTTGCAATGCAAAAGGATTTTCCCTTAGATTGGAAGCTGAATAAAACGGAAGTAAACGATTTAACGTTTAAAGGCTTTGAGGCCGGACAGAAACCCAGTACAGTAAGTGGTGCCGACCGTTTATATTACGACCGCACCAAACCTTATACCAAAACCATAAAAGAATGGAATAAGTTCGAGCCGGCAATTTCTGTTCAAAAACCGGTGGCTTATATCATTCCAAAAGCCTGGGACCGTGTAATCGCGCTGCTTAAACTGAATAATGTTAAAATCAGGGAGCTAAAATCTGATCAGAAAATCGCGGTAGAAAGTTATTACATCGGTGATTTTAAAACAGGCGCCAGGCCTTACGAAGGGCATTACCTGCATTCGGCCGTAAAATTGAATACCGTAAAACAGAACCTGCAGTATTATGCCGGCGATTTTGCAGTGTACGCTAACCAGCCAGTTAACCGTTACATTATAGAAACCTTGGAACCGCAGGCTACCGATTCTTATTTCAACTGGAATTTTTTCGATTCTATCCTGGATATGAAAGAGCATTATTCCGCTTATGTGTTTGAAGATACCGCAACAGAATTGCTGAAAAACAACCCGGAACTGAGAAGTGCTCTGGAAGCCAAAAAATCAGCAGATCCTGAATTTGCCAAGAATGGTGCTGCACAACTTGATTTTGTGTATAAAAATTCTGATTATTACAGATATCCGGTTGCCCGTTTGCTAACAGACGTAAAACTTGATTTAAAATAACCCCAATGGAATATTTCAATATGGCACCAGTTGCCTCGTTAATTTTTGTTTTTACCATCATTACCAGTCTGTATGCTTCTTACGATCATTCGATTTACGGAAAGTTTATGCTGCACCCATACAGTGTTTCAAAAGGACAGAATGTATATACATTAATCACCAGCGGACTTGTGCATGCCGATTGGATGCACTTATTTTTTAACATGTTTACATTTTACGCTTTCGCTTTTACACTCGAAAGTTTAATGGGAAGCTGGCGCTTTGGAATACTTTACTTTTTGGGTTTGGTGTTAAGCGATCTGCCAACGGTTTTTAAACATAAAGATCATTTTAACTATAATAGTTTAGGGGCATCAGGCGCCATTAGTGCAGTACTTTTTAGTTATATTTTATTTAATCCGATGTCTAAAATTTACATCATGTTTATTCCCATCGGAATTCCTGCCGTAGTTTTTGGGATTTTATATTTAATTTATTGTGCTTACGCTTCACGTAATTCCAGAGATCATATCAACCACGATGCACACTTTTTCGGGGCGCTAACCGGATTGATTTTTACCATTATTTGCGTTCCGGGTATTTTGCAGAACTTTATTTCCATGTTAACTGGCGGGAGGTAGTTTAACTTCATCCTCTCGACTGGAACGCAGTGGAATGCCTGCCCGTACAGGCAGGGAGAGATCTATCAACACAGATTTCTCGGCTGCGTTGCACTCCGCTCGAAATGACGATCACGCCTAGATAAAACCTACCCTGCAGTTGGCAAATAAGGTTTCTCAAAGAAACTCATCGGCTCCTCAGGGTTTTTAATAATCTCGAATACCACATAGCCCCATGGTTTCCAGAAATTTTCCAGTACCTGTGCATATATTTTATTTTGCCATACATCAAAAAGCGGTTTGGTCATGTTGCCGCGTAAAGGCATCGCTTCAATATAAGTAGTGCCTTCAACAGGCATAAAAGTATATTCGGGCAGGCGGTTAAAAAGATAGGCTGAATAATAAAAACGGGCACTCAGTTCTTCAAATTGTTCAGCCGTTAAAGCTTTACCTTTTACTTCGTTAATAATGTCCTGATGGTACCGTTTATTGGTGCCGTTATCCTGCAGGCAGGCAATAATGCCAAAATCTTTCATTTTTAAAGAGAAAGTGAGCGTATTAATTTCATCGCGGAAGCTGAATGGCGTTTCCTCATTCTCCAATTTTACAACGGTGATAGACCAAGGCGAAAAATCCTCAAACTCCAGGCTTGTGTAAAGATTTTGCATCATGAAATTCAGGTTGGCAAATTTCATCATTAACGATTGCGACATATTCAAACCATCAGCGGTCATTTCCTTGCGCAAAGCCGAATGCATTTCGATGTACACAAAACCATATAAAAACTTACCAATCCAATTAAAAAGATCCAGCTCCGGCAACGCAGAAACCGCATCGTAACCTTTTGCAAAAGCCGCTTCAATCTTAGCTTCCAGCGGATTTAAAAACTGCTCATTTACCTCACTGTTTACCGGAATCACCAGGGTGTTGTACGAGCGGATACTTTCATCCAAAAACTGGATCTGCTCTTCGCCAGTTAAACCTGCCTGTTCCAACAGCCATTTTGGTAGCAAAGGCACCTGAATTACTGGTGAATTAAAAGTTTTACCACTTAAAAAGCAGGTTTTATATAAAAAATCGAAATTCTGGAAAGGATTGTATAAGCCGGTATTCATCACTGCAATATTAGCCATTATATTTTAAGGGCTAAGCAACGATGTTTTATTTTAACGCAGGGATTACAACCTCACCCTGTGAGTGGCAGTAGTATAGCAGTGTCCACCGTTTCCCTCTCCTGCAGGAGAGGGAGGTTACTGCAGTAAGTGAAACCCCTTCCTTTAACAGGGTGAGGTGGGTGACGTCTAGTAATTATTATAATAATACCCGATATCTTCTACCAACTGGTTATAAATTGGTTTGGTAAACTCTAAAAACAGCGCACTTGGCGGTGGAGGCAATTGTTCTTTCCTTCTGGTGATGGCCAATTGCTGGTTGCTTAAAGCCCTGTCATCGCCTTTATAACTGGCCCAGCTATCCCTCCAAACATAAGTGCCAGGAAATTTCTGCTGGTGCACCAGTTTTCTTGTTTTCCAATCGGTAATGCTCATATCCAGTAAGCCTGAAGAGGAAATGTTTTTTTCAAAAATGCTTAAAGTGGCTTTTACCGTACCATAAACCGGTTTCTTATCGCGGGTTTCGCCAATCACCACACTATCGCGTTTTAATTTTTCAACCCTTTCTTTTACATAAGTCTGGCCCACTACAAAATCATCAAAATTTAAACTCAATACCTGATCGGGAACAATTTTTTGATTGGTAGCCTGTTCTTCACCGTAAAAAATCACAAACTTATTTCTCGAGTATTTTGCAATATACTGATCAATCTGCTGTTGAAAATAATCAGCACTTAACTTGTACATGCTGCTGTTTACAATAATTGGCTGCACCACAACTCTGGTTACTGCGGCCCAGTAAGCATCTTCCATTTTTGCTTTGGCATCTTTATAATTGGGCTGAAGGTTTATTGTTTTCTCAAACTCGTAATACGCTTTTTTAGCGGCCTGACGATTATTTTCCCTTAAATAGCCCAAACCCGAACCATACCTTGCACCGGCAGCATTATATTTACTATCAGCCAGTTCGGCAATGTATTTTGAAGGATTTGGAACGATCGCCAAACAGGCAGGGCAGCTATTGATATCATCGGCCAGCTGATTAATTTTTTGATAATCGTACATTACCGATTCCCACCTGAACAAATCGTTCGACATTTTGGCTTCGTCAATTTTCCGCACATGATCCTGCAAAGCCAGTTCGTAGGCCGTTTTCAGCACTTCCATGGCTTCGCTGTTTTTTGGCGAGTTTTGCAACCTGCTTACCGATTTTTCAACCGAAGCATCATAATCACCTTTTTGCAAGGCTTTTTTCCCTGTGGTACATCCTCCAATAATTATTAAGGATAAATAAATAAAATACCGTAATCTTGAAATGTTTTTCATGGCAGGAATATTTGCGTTAATAAACAAAGATAATTTTGTAAGACGACAATTACCTCAATTTATTTAGAAGACGATTGATAATGAAAATTAGTTGCAAGCAATTTGAGTTAGAGTTAAAACATCCTTTTTCGATTTCGAAATTTACCCGTACCAGTACCCCTTTAATGTTATTAAAGATCGAACACGAAGGTGTTGTGGGGTATGGCGAGGCCTCTATGGTGCCATATATGGGCGAAAGCTACGAAAGTGCAGGTAATTTTCTGAAACTGGTAGATTGGGATAAAATTCAATATCCGTTCAATTTTGAAGAAATTATTGCTTATTTAGATAGCCTTGCGCCTGGCCAACCTGCAATAAAAGCGGCTATCGATATTGCGCTTAATGACATTCAAGGCAAACTATTAAACAAGCCCTGTTACGATATTTATGGGGCCGACCCGGCAAAAATGCCCGTAACTTCTTACACCATCGGGATTGATACGCCAGAAGTAATCCGCGAAAAACTGAAAGATGCAGAAGCATTTAAAGTGATTAAAGTAAAGCTGGGCAGGGATAATGACCAGGAAATTATCGAAACCATCCGCAGCATGACCAGCGTACCACTTTATGTAGATGCAAATCAGGGTTGGGCAGATAAAATAAAAGCAATCGACTTAATTTATTGGCTCCATAATCAGGGTGTGGTGTTAATTGAACAACCGATGGATAAAAATAACCTCGATGGAAATGCCTGGTTAACCGAACGCAGCCCGATTCCATTACTGGCAGATGAAGCGGTGCAGCGTTTAGCCGATATGGATAATTTGAAGGGCGCTTATCATGGCATTAACGTAAAACTAATGAAAAGCTGTGGCATGTACGAAGGCCATCAGATGATTTTAAAAGCCCGGTCTTTCGGTATGAAAGTGCTGATAGGTTGCATGAGCGAAACCAGTTGTGCCACTTTAGCCGCCGCAGCTTTAGCACCATTATGCAACTGGGCTGATTTAGACGGGCCATGGCTCACCAAAAACAACCCTTTTACCGATCCCGCTTTTGAAAACGGAAAATATATTTTGAAAAATTTACCCGGTTTAGGACTGGAAGGTACTACTTCGGATCTTTTTCTTTAAAAGACTTACGGATCTCTTTTGTTAACTGATACTTGAAATAAAACAAGCAGCAAACCACACCAACCAAAAACGCTGCAGGCAGGTATTTATGGTTATTATAACACCAAACCAATCCAAAAATGGAAAGGATAATGGCGAGGTTATAAAAGATATTTAAAGCAAATTTTTTACCCACAATAGAAGGATTGAATGATAGAATGAGTGAGTTTTGAATGAGTGAATGAGATTAGCTTAAACTAATTCATTCATCCTCTCATTCAAAATTCAATAATTATTTTAATATACCTGCATATTCGGGTCAAAAGCTTCTTGCCAGGCTAAAATACCACCTTTTAGGTTATAAAGATTGTCGTACCCATACTGTTGCTCTAACTGCATTACTGCTGCTGCACTTCTTTTTCCGCTACGGCACTGAATAATTACCGGTTTATCTTTAGCAACCTTATCCGCTTCAATTAAAATTCCGCCCAAAGGGATATTCTCACCATCAAGATTGGAAACCTCATATTCGAATGTTTCACGAACATCAATTAGTTGAAAATCTTCTTTGTTATCGATTTTCTCTTTTAGTTCTTGTACCGATATTTCTTTCATTTTATTAAATGTATTTATGCAAATATAGGAAAATCAGCTTTACACTCCCCATCAAAAAAATGCCATAAAATTTTGCTTAAAACTGTAACAACTGAAACCCTTAGGCGTTTAAATATAAATAGTTATAAATGGACAAACTGAACCGTTTCTTCTGGTTTTGCTCTGGCGCCCACATCCCAACGCTCGAGAAATACCCTTCGGAACAAAATAAATATACCGGCATTGGTGCCACCATCTTTTTTACGGGCTTGTTTGCAGCACTATCTGGCGGGTATGCCATGTATTTTGTATTTAAAGGAGCCGATCTGGCCGTAATTTTCGCCATTATTTTTGGCTTTTTATGGGGAGCGGCCATTTTTAATATGGACCGTTACATTGTATCGAGCATCAATAAAAGTGCAAGTACCAACAAACAACTCCTCCAGGCTACGCCTCGTATTTTACTGGCCATTATGATCGGTATGGTGATATCGCGCCCAATTGAGCTTAAAATTTTTGATAAAGAGATTAAAGAACGTTTAAAAGTAAGTTACCTTAATGGTCAGCGGGCCAAAATTGATACTTTGAACAAAGCATTCGAGAAAAAATACCAGGTAGAATTTGGCAGATTGAACCAGCAGAAAGCCACCAGGGATTCACTTGAAAAAGGCATCAAAGCGGACAGGCAAAAGCTTAATTTCGAGATTTTCGGGAATAAAACCACTGAAACATCGGGGGTGATGGGCTATGGTCCTTATGCCAAACGTAAGGAAGCAGAAATTGCACAGCGAACCACAGAGCTCGATTCGTTAAAAGCTGCCATCAGTAAATCAGAAAGTTTTGTAGATAAACGCAAAGCATTTGATGGTTTGTTTACCGAGAAATTGTACACCAAAAAGCAATTAGACAGTTTATCGGATATTGCAGGTTTTGCCGACCGCAACTGGGCTTTAGGTCAGCTTAAATTTAATGTAGATGGCACCAGCGATAACAATACAGCCATTGCAGTTACTTTTATCGGACTGCTATTTATTTTCTTCGAATGTTTGCCGGTTTTTGTAAAACTCATGAGCGCCCGCGGACCTTATGATTATGCCATATCAGATGGTGATGAGGTAGCGATTTATCATTCTAAAAAGGATAAGGATTTCCATTTCGAAGTAGCCGATAATATCCATGAAACCAGGGTAGATTCCGAATCAACCAAAAAGAAAGAAATTATTAAAGGAAAAGCCTACCGCGACCTGGAGAAATACGATTGGGATGGGGAGTAGATGGAAGATGGATAATGTGAGAGGGATGAGGGGGCGAATGGTTTAATAGATCAGGGTAAATTGTAATGTTGAAAGGTTTCAAGGTTGCAAAGTAAAATAGAACTATGAACCAAAAAATCATCGACTATAAACCAATAAGGCTATGAACTATCAGGCCATCAACTAAAAAATCACACAACTATCAGTCAAAAACCTTAATTTTCCCTAAATTCACCCCTCTATACTTATTATATGAAGAAAATATTCCTCTTTACCCTTGTCGGAATGGCAAGTTTGCAGCTTAGGGCGCAAAATATTGATAAAATCATCACGCGTGAGTACACCGATCACCTGATTAAAACTTTAAGTGCAGACGATATGCAGGGGCGTGCAACATTTACCCCGGGCATTGATAAAGCAGCTACATTTATTGAGTCAGAATTTAAAAAAATCGGTTTACAGCCTCTAACGGGAGAAAAAACATTCCGCCAGACTTTTAACAAATACCAGGTAGCCAACCAAAGTACCATTGTTAAAATAGATGGACAGGAAATTGCACCGGAAAATTTAATGGTTACGGGCACTACCACCGAAAATATTACACTTGATAAATCGAATGCCACAGTAGTTAAGTTAGACCCCGAAAAGCCTTTTGTAGCTCAGTTCAGGGCTATGCTCAATGCAGAAAAGAGTCAGATTGTTTTGGTCGATAGTAAATTTGCAGATCTCTTTAACCGTTACAGGGATCATTTCAGCAAACCGGCAACTGTTGATGAAGAAGATATTAAAAAAACAACCAGTGCTGTACAGGTTTTTGTTTTAGGTAAGGATGCTGCAACAGATTTTTCAGCCACTTTTAAAAACAAGGTTACCAAAATGCCTTTATTCAATGTTGCAGGCGTAATTCCGGGTAAATCTAAAGCAAAAGAAATTGTGGTTTTCTCTGGTCATTATGATCATTTAGGCTTTTTAAAACCTGTAGAAGGTGATAGTATTGCTAACGGCGCCGATGATGATGCATCGGGCACAACCGCAATGATTGCCCTGGCAAAATATTACAAAGCACAAAAAAATAACGAACGTACTTTAATCTTTGTTGCTTTTACAGCAGAAGAAATTGGCGGTTTTGGCGCAAGATACTTCTCAGAAAAATTAAACCCTGATGATGTTGTGGCCATGTTTAACATCGAAATGATTGGTAAAGATTCGAAATTTGGAAAAAACACCGCATTTATTACCGGCTATGAAAGATCGGATTTTGGCAAGATTTTACAGAAAAACTTAGCTGGAACGGAATTTACTTTCCACCCGGATCCATATCCGGATCAAAACTTATTTTACAGAAGTGATAATGCTACTTTAGCCGCTTTAGGCGTTCCGGCACACACCATTAGTACCGATAAAATTGATATCGATAAATTATACCACAGCGTGAAAGATGAGTATAGCTCTTTAGATGTAGAGAATATCCTTTCTACCATCAAAGCCATTGCTAAAAGCGCTGTAACCATTGTAAACGGAACGGATACACCAACCAGAATACCGAAGCTGAAGAAATAATAAATTGTAAATCTACCAGGTTTTAAAAATCTAATAGGTTTAAGCGCGATCGTCATTTCGACCGAAGTGGAGAAATCTTTTCCGCCAGTTTAAAAGATCTCTCCGGTTCGCTGCGCTTCAGTCGAGATGATGAAACAAAAATGGCCAGTGAAAAATCACTGGCCATTGCTATTTATAACACTGAATAAGCAGATTACTTACTCAAGTACATCGATTTATCTTTGTAAAGCTTGCGGAAGTAAGGATCTTCCAAATCTTTGATGAAACGGATCGCCTCACCTGTTGATTTCATTTCAGGACCTAATTCTTTCGCTACTTCAGGGAATTTCTCGTAAGAGAAAACCGGTTCTTTAATCGCATAACCTTTAAGCTTGCGCACAATTGTGAAATCTTTCAGTTTTGCTGCGCCCAGCATAATTTTAGCCGCGATATTAATATATGGTACATCGTATGCTTTTGCAATGAACGGAACCGTACGCGATGCCCTTGGGTTGGCTTCAATTACATATACCTTTTCATCTTTAATGGCAAACTGGATGTTCAATAATCCACGTACGTTTAAAGCTTTTGCAATTTTAATTGAGTATTCTTCCATCGCTTTAGTTACCGTTTCTGATAAGCTAAAGGTTGGTAATACTGCGAACGAATCTCCGGAGTGGATACCTGCAGGCTCAATGTGCTCCATCATACCTACAATGTGAACATCATCACCATCAGAAATCGAATCCGACTCTGCTTCTTCTGCTCTATCTAAAAAGTGGTCAATCAATACGCGGTTGCCCGGTAAATCACCCAATAATTTTACTACTGCTTTTTCAAGGTCTTCATCGTTGATAACGATACTCATCCCTTGTCCACCCAATACGTAACTCGGACGAACCAACACCGGATAACCCACTTCGTTTGCTACAACAATTGCTTCTTCAGCATTTTCTGCAACACCATATTTTGGATAAGGAATATTAAGATCTTTTAACAGGTCAGAGAAACGGCCACGGTCTTCCGCGATATCCATATTTTCGAAAGAGGTACCGATAATTTTGATTCCTTTTTCGGTTAATTTCTCTGCCATTTTTAAGGCTGTTTGTCCACCCAACTGAACAATTACACCTTCTGGTTTCTCCAGTTCAATAATTTCGCGTACATGTTCCCAGAAAACCGGCTCGAAGTATAATTTATCGGCCATGTTAAAATCTGTAGAAACCGTTTCAGGGTTACAATTGATCATGATTGCTTCGAAACCTGATTCTTTTGCAGCCAGTAAACCATGTACACAAGAATAATCGAACTCAATACCCTGACCAATACGGTTAGGACCAGAACCCAATACAATTACTTTCTTCCTGTCGGACGGTTTAGATTCGTTCTCCTCCTCAAAAGTAGAGTAGTAGTATGGTGTTTTAGCCGGGAACTCTGCTGCACAGGTATCAACCATTTTATATACCCTGTTGATGCCTAAAGCCTTACGGCGATCGTACACTTCATCTTCGGTAACGTTTCCTAACAACCAGGCAATCTGAATATCAGAGAAACCTTTTTGTTTAAGCGTTACAAAGAAATCCTGAGGGATATTATTCAAAGAGTATCTTTTTAATTCAGTTTCAAGCAATACCAGCTCCTGAATCTGGTTTAAGAACCATTTATCGATTTTGGTTACCTTACGGATCGACTCCAAAGGCACGCCCATTACCATGGCATCTTTTATTAAGAACAAACGGTTCCATGAAGCATGCTCCAAACCGTCCATAATTTCTTCAATATTGCGCACCTGTCTGCCATCTGCACCTAAACCTGCGCGATTAATTTCTAAACTCTGACAAGCTTTTTGCAACGCTTCGATAAAGGTACGGCCGATAGCCATTACCTCACCCACAGATTTCATCTGCAAGCCAAGCTCTTTGTTTGCGCCTTTAAATTTATCGAAGTTCCAGCGAGGTACTTTTACGATTACATAATCTAAAGTAGGCTCAAAATAGGCAGAAGTGGTTTTGGTAATCTGGTTTTCAATTTCATCCAGGTTATAACCGATAGCCAGTTTTGCAGCGATTTTTGCAATCGGATAACCGGTTGCCTTACTTGCCAAAGCTGATGAGCGCGATACACGTGGGTTAATTTCGATGGCGATAATTTCGTCATTTACCGGGTTAACCGAGAACTGAACGTTACAGCCACCGGCAAAATTACCGATTGCACGCATCATTTTAATGGCCTGGTTACGCATTTCCTGGTAACAACGATCTGATAAGGTCATTGCAGGCGCAACAGTGATCGAATCTCCGGTATGGATACCCATCGGGTCGAAATTTTCGATCGAACAGATAATGATTACGTTATCATTGCTATCCCTTAATAACTCCAGCTCATATTCTTTCCAGCCTAAAACCGCTTTCTCTACCAGTACTTCGTGTGTTGGAGAAGCTTCTAAACCACGTTTTAAAGCGGCATCAAATTCTTCTTTCTTATGCACGAAACCACCACCAGAACCCCCTAAGGTATATGATGGGCGGATTACCAACGGATAACCGATTTCCTGTGCGGCTTCTTTACCTTCTAAAAACGAATTGGCAATTTTCGATTCAGCAACACCTACACCGATATCAACCATTAACTGGCGGAAAGCTTCACGGTTTTCTGTTTTTTCGATTGCGGCAACATCTACACCAACTACTTTAACACCGTATTTTTCCCAAACACCACGTTCTTCTGCTTCTTTACAAAGGTTTAGTGCAGTTTGCCCTCCCATTGTAGGAAGTACCGCATCAATTCTAGGTAAATCTGCAGAGTCGATATGCTCTTGTAAAATAACCTCTATTGAATCAACAGTTAACGGGCGCAGGTAAACATGGTCACCGATAACCTTATCCGTCATAATAGTAGCCGGATTGGAGTTGATAATGGAAACGGTAATCCCTTCTTCTTTTAAAGAAAGGGCCGCTTGCGAACCCGAGTAATCAAATTCACAGGCTTGGCCAATGATAATTGGTCCAGATCCTATAATCAGTACTGAGCGGATGGAAGTGTCTTTAGGCATGATAAAGCTTAAACAATAATTAAAATTCTAAAGTATCAGGGTGTTTTAAACCCAGGAAGCAACGAGATTTTGTGCTTGTAAGAAGAAAAATCCCAACTGTTCTGTCGGGATGCAAAGATACACCTTTAGAGGGATTTTATGCTGATTTTTTTAAAATAAAAAAGAGGGTTTACTGAACCCTCTTTTTAGATTTTTCTTTCGTAAAATTCGCTACTGTTGCAATTTAATTTCGCCTAAATCTGTAGTGGCGCTATCTTTTACGGCAACCTTTTCTATCACAGCATCTTTATATGGTGCATTGGCTTTTATCACCACGTTATAAACACCTTGTTTAAGGTTGGTGAAAGTAAAAACTCCCTGATTTACTTCGGCTCTAAGCGTGTCTGTGGCAGCTACAAGCGTAACAGATGATGCAGCATCAACCGGGCTAATTTTTCCGATTATTCCGCCCTGTTTAATATTGGTAAATGCAATTGCACCCAGGGCAAATACAATAATCAATGATAATACAACACATAATTTTTTCATGGTATATCGTTTTAGTGTGATGTCCGAAATAAATAACACCATTTTGTACAAATAGTTTTAAATAATGAACACCCCAAATGCATATTGTACTATAAATTATACACGACTGTAAAATCAAAATGTACAATATTACCGCAAATGTTAATTAGTGTTAAAAGAATTTCGAAAAAACAGCCTCACGCGTCAGAATTAAGTCACGAAGTTGTGAAGATCCCATTATTGGCAATAATGTTGTAATAAGCAGAACATATATGCGTTTTGTATATACTTTAGACAATGATCTAAAGCTTCCTCCGCGGATTAGTTACCCGCAATGAGGATTTCTTCATAAATAGTTTGTTTGGTTTATTATCCGGTTAGAGGAGCCCTCCTCAACCGGATTTTTTCTTTTAAGGCTTTTTCCTTTACATTTGGATGTATTCAGAAAATTATATTGTGAATAAAAATATCAAAAAAATCGCTGTTGTTGGCCCGGAAAGTACGGGGAAATCTACCCTATCTCAATTGCTGGCAAAACACTACAAAGTTTCGTGGGTGCCGGAGTATGCCCGTTATTACTGCGAAAACCTGGTCACGGATTATACCCTGCAGGATGAAGAAAACATGTATTACGGACAAGTAGCCCTCGAAGATGCCATTTTAGCCGTTACCGAAAGCGATTTTATCATCTGCGATACCACTTTTGTTACCGTAAAAATATGGAGTGATGAGGTGCTGGGCGAAACGCCAAACATAGTACTGGATGCTTTGCCCAAAAGGCCTTACGATTTATACCTGTTAATGGACATCGATTTACCCTGGCAGGATGATCCGCTACGAGATTTCCCAGATAAACGCGAGTATTTTATGGAGGTTTGGCATCAGGAGCTACAATCGCTTAATGCCAATTATAAAGTTATTGGCGGTTTGGATGATGAAAGGGTAGCGAATGCGATTAGGGCTATTGATGAGTTTTTGGGGAGATAATAAATCAATTAGGTTTTTTTAATTTTTGGAAACGATTGTCAGCAGTTTTTGGCGGCCGGCAGTCCCGCCATCCGCTTTACTCATCCCGATGCTAATTTAGTGCCGATTCATCGGTAAAGAACCGGGATTCGTGTTCGCTGCTGTCGGGTTTATTTAACAGCGGTTTGTTACCATGGTGCAGAAACACGAACCGTTCCTACGGAACGAAAAAAAACAACATTTTTTTTCTACCCATAAATCGTCCCGATGGGACGATCTGTAATATGATGCCTTTGCCGTTCAGTAGGAACGCCTGATGGGCAGCCGTTGATAATTTACATTTCTGGCCACCTAAACCTGATTGAAGTGGTAGCTGCCGGCTTCACGCCGGCACTACAAACGAAAAGCAGGATTGAAAACCGCCAAAAGAACAGAACCGATCATTTTCTAAACATAAAAAAACGCTCTTTTTTAAATAATACTGTCAATTTTTGCCCGGTTAACCTATAACGCATTAAAAACCATCTGAATTGCCAAATATTTTCTACATTTGCCTCATCATTAGGGGTGCCTTGTTTAAATAAACACAAAAACAGGCTGAGATCATACCCATTTTGAGGTAAAAGGTAGAAGGTAAAAAGGTAGAGGGTAAAACCATCAGCCTTAAAAACCCTCCATCCATCAGCCTCGAATGCACCTGATCCGGGTAATGCCGGCGTAGGGATTGGAGTTATGGAAGTTTAACTGAAATCGGGGAAGCCCCTTTTCCGATGGGTTTAACTAAAAACAAAAACATTGAAAAATTTACTTTTTGCAGCGCTTGTTGCAATGCTACCGTTCTTTGCATCGGCACAGTTTTCGGTTACGGGCAAAATAACCGATCATAATCAGCAAGCCCTTCCGGGTGCCACGGTAAAACTGAGGAATCAGAAAACAGCTGTAATGAGCGATGCCGGCGGAAATTATTCCATCACCAACCTGTCGAACGGAAAATATACCCTTATAGTAAGTTATGTGGGTTATAAATCGACAGAAAAAACGGTAGAACTTACGCAGAACACTACCCTGGATTTTAGCCTCGCGCCACAAAATTTCCTGGCTGAGGAGGTGATCGTTCGCGCAACCCGTGCTACAGATAAATCGGCAACTACTTATAAGAATATCAGCAAGGAAGAAATCCAGCAGAATAACTTCGGGCAGGATCTGCCTTTTATCCTGCAGAATACCCCTGGCGTAGTGGTTAACTCTGACGCTGGTGCCGGTGTGGGTTATACGGGGATCCGGATCCGCGGGAGCGATAACAGCAGGATCAATGTAACGGTGAACGGTATTCCGATTAACGATAGCGAAAGCCAGGGAACATTTTATGTAAATATGCCCGATTTTGCTTCTTCGGTTGATAACGTACAGATCCAGCGCGGGGTAGGTACCTCAACCAATGGCGCAGGTGCTTTTGGTGCGAGTTTAAACATCCAAACCACTGCCAGTGAAACGGAACCTTACGCAGAGGTAAACAGCACTTATGGCAGTTTCAATACCTGGAAAAACACAGTAAAAGTTGGGACAGGCTTAATTAATAACCGCTTCAGTTTTGATGGCCGTTTATCGAGAATCAGTTCTGATGGTTATGTAGACCGCGGATCATCGTTGCTAAAATCGTACTTCTTATCTGGTGCCTACCATGGAAATAAAGATTTGTTGCGTGTAAATGTATTCTCTGGAAATGAGAAAACCTACCAATCGTGGAACGGCATTCCGCAATCACGTTTAGAAAATGATGTAGCCGGAATGAATGCCTATATCGACAGAAACGGATTAAGTGCCGAAGATGCTGCAAACCTTTTAAACTCGGGCAGAAGGTACAACAGTTTCCTTTATAATAACCAGACGGATAATTATACTCAAAACCATTATCAGTTAATTTATGCCAGACAGTTTTCTGATCAGTTTTCTTTTAACGGGGCATTACATTATACTCAGGGACAAGGGTATTACGAAGAATACCGGGTGCGGGATGAACTGAAAAACTACGCTCTAAACCCTGTTGTTATTCCTGGCGGAGCTCCGGTTACCAGTACAGATCTTATCCGTCGCCGTTGGCTGGATAATGATTTTTATGGGGTTACCTATGCTTTCAACTATGTGCCGGAAAAGAGTTTAAACTTTACTTTGGGTGGTGCTTACAACGAATATAAGGGAGCACATTTTGGCCAGGTAATCTGGGCGCAATATGCATCAAACGGAAATATAGACAGGCATTATTACGATAACGATGGTTTCAAGACCGATTTTAACGTTTATGGTAAGGTAAACTACAGTCCGGTTGAAGCTTTGAGTTTATTTGCCGATTTACAGTACCGCCGTGTATATTATGATATTGCCGGAACAGAAAACAAATTGAATACCCTGGCGATTAACCAAACCCTAAATTTCTTTAATCCTAAATTTGGCGCTACTTATTTTATCAATCAGCAAAGCAATGTTTACGCTTCCTTTAGTGTAGCCAATAAAGAGCCTAACCGCGATGATTATACCGATGCAACGGTAGGCGTTACTCCTAAACCGGAGCACCTGAACGATGTGGAATTGGGTTACCGTTTTAAAAATGATCAGTTTAATATTGGCGCTAATGCTTATGGCATGTTCTATAAAAACCAGTTGGTGGTAACCGGAAAAATAAATGATGTGGGTGGTAACTTCCGTCAGAATGTAGATAAAAGTTATCGTATGGGTATTGAATTGGACGGTTCTTATATCATTAGCAAACAGTTTATTGTAAACGCCAACGCCGCTTTTAGCCGCAACAAAATCAAAAACTTTACCGAATATTATGATGATTACGATAACGGCGGACAGGTAGTAAACAACTACAACCTTACCGATATTTCATTTTCTCCAAACACGGTGCTATTTGGCGAACTGGTTTATAAACCTGTCAGTGGTTTTGCTATCGCATTACAGAGCAAATATGTTAGCAAACAATATTTAGACAATACGCAGAACAACGACAGAACCATTAATGGTTACTGGGTAAATAACGCACGTTTAGGTTACGATTTTAAATTTGCAGGCGTTAAAAATATAAACCTTGGTTTATTGGTGAATAACCTTTTAGATAAAAAATACGAAAGCAACGGCTATACTTATGGTTACCAATCGGGTGGGAGCAGAATAACCGAAAACTTTTTCTACCCGCAAGCCGGAACTAACTTTTTACTGAGTTTGAACGTTAAGTTTTAAGAAAGGCCAAAGCTGAGAGACTAAAGCCTAAATAAAAACTAAAGCTAAAATCGCCATTTGAAGATCAACTCTCCATGGCGATTTTAGTTATATTGCCCTCCTGATCTTAAAAATCTTTTTTAATCTTAAAAATCCTGATCCAATGAAATATATCGAAAAATTTCAGTATATCACACACGATATTCCACACTTAAGCCATATTGAACAGGTACAGTTAGCCTGCGAGGCAGGAGCAAAATGGATCCAGTACCGTTGCCTGAGTAAAACAGATGAAGAACTTTTGCAGGATATCAATGCCATTGCAGAAATCTGTGATGATTGGGGTACCACACTGATTGTTACCGATCATGTGCATTTAAACGGAAAAGCCGATATCCAGGGTTTCCACATTGAAGATATGAATGCTGATTTTACAGTTTTGCGTAAATTGGTAGGCAATGATATCACATTAGGCGGTTCGGCAAATACATTTGAGAATTTAATCAGACTGGCTAGCGAAGGTGCAGATTATGCAGGTTTTGGTCCATATGCACCGACTGAAACCAAGCCTAACGATTATCCGCTTTTGGATCTCGAAGGTTATCAGCAAGTCATAAGGGAATTAAAAGAAAAAGGAATCGATCTTCCGGTATTGGCGGTAGGGGGCGTTAAAATTTATAATGTAGAAGCTCTTATGCAAACCGGCGTTTACGGAATAGCCGTTTCCGGAGCGGTTAATTTTGCTGATGATTTTATAGAAGCTTATCAGGATTTTTACAGTTTAGTTAAAGAAAGTGCTGTTAATTAACATTTTATAGTTTGATGACCGTTGGATAATTTTTAGTTTTGGGATAAACCCAAACCAATATGTCTGAAAACGCGCTTCAAACCAGCCTCCCATGGAATATTTATAAAAAAGTATCCTTTAGGTTCTTTTTTCTGCTGTTATCACTTTTTATTATCCTGAACAATAACGGCGCTTTCATGGTGCTGTCGGGTGTATTGCAGTTGCCTGGCTTACTCCTACACGATTTTATTCCCTGGTTCTCCAAACATATCATCCACTACACTTACGATTTTAGCATCCATACCAACGGAAGTGGCGATACCTCATATGACTGGGTATTGTTGCTGGTTATGTTTTTTGTTTCGGTTATAGGTTGTATTATTTGGTCGGTTTTAGATCGCAAACGCAAGAGTTATAATGCTGCATATTATTGGCTGGTGGTGCTGGTTAGGTTTTACCTGGCTTTAACCTTATTACTATATGGAGCGGTAAAAGTAATTAAGCTCCAGTTTCCCGATCCTTCGCTAAACAGGTTGCTTCAGCCATTTGGCGATGCCTCTCCAATGGGCCTGGCCTGGACCTTCCTTGGTTTTTCAAAAGGATATAATCTTTTTATGGGCATTGTAGAAGTTTCTGCGGTTTTACTATTATTCCGCAGAACGGTAATTGTGGGTGCTTTCCTGTCACTCGCAGCAACCGCTCATGTAATGTCGATGAATTATTTTTTCGATGTTCCTGTAAAACTACTCTCTACAGTACTTGTAGTAATGAGCCTTTTTATTTTAGCTCCCCACTTTTTAAAATTATACCGTTTCTTTATTAAATACGAAAGTCAACAGCTCGATCAAATGTACCGGCCAACCTTTAAAAAACGATGGCTTTATATTTCGGCTTATAGCTTAAAATACCTGTACATTACGGCTTCGGTTATTTTACTTCTATATTCATTACTTCAGCAAAGAAAAACTTATGGCAGCGCCGCTCCAAAACCATTTTTGTACGGTATTTACAATGTAGAAAACATGAAACTTAAAGGCGCAGTGTTACCGCCATTAACTACCGACAGTACCCGATGGAAACAGATGATTATTAGCTATGAGGGTTATGCGAAGGTTAAAAAAATGAATGATAGTATCGTCAATTTCACCACGGTTTTTAACCAGAAAAAGAAAGAACTGGTATTAAAATCCACCGCTAAAGATTCACTGAAATACATGCTAAACTACAATCTTATCGGGAAAGATCAACTTGTTATTTCGGGCTTGAGAAATAAAGATTCTGTTTCGGTGAGTTTTAAAAAGAAAGACCTGAAAGATTTCAGACTCATTAACAGGGGTTTTCATTGGGTAAATGAATATCCTTATAACCGTTAATCATTTTACCCGGAGCTGATTCTTCGTGCATGCTTCTTAATGTGAAATTTCTATATTCGCAGTATGTCTTCACATCACATTGTAAAAGAAAAACAGGAGCCGGCTTTATTTATAGAAGAGCTTGGAAATTTTAACGAAGAACTTTTAGGTCAGCTGTTAGAATGGAGCCCAACCTTATTGGTTAATGGCGAAAATTATGATAAAATATTTTCTCTCGGTTTAAAGGTAGATGTTTTAGTGAATGGCAACGGACAGGAAGTACAGGAAGACACTAAAATAATTCAGGGGCCTGTTGATGCTTTAATGGTGGCCATTAATTACCTGTACGAAGAAAAATATCCTGCAGTAAATGTGATCACCCGTAAATTCGATTTAGAAAAATACGCAGGCTTTGAAGATAAAATCAACCTGGTTGTTTTTACCGAAAGGGCTAAACATTATCCGATTAAATCGGGATTTTCGGTTTGGAAACCTGCAGGAAGCGAGTTTTTGATCCACGGCAACCGATACCTTGAGGTAACCAACCTGATGCAGGATGAAGACGAAATTTTTAAAGTGGTTAACGATGGTTTTGTAGAATTCACCTTTTCCGGACAACCTATTTTTATTAGCGAACCGATATGATTACCCTTAGAAAAGCAAAAGAAGAAGATTTAGAAATCATCAGGGATATTGCAGCGGTTACCTGGCCTTCAACTTACCTGGATATTATCGGACAGGCGCAGATTGATTACATGCTGGATAAAATGTACAACAGAGGCGAACTATTAAAACAATTGATGGAGGGGCATATTTTCCTGATTGCCGAAGAAGGCGAAAATCAATTTGGCTTTGCAGGTTATTCCATCACCGGGCATGAAGAGCGGATTTTCAAGCTGCACAAACTTTATGTATTGCCATCAGCACACGGTAAAGGCGTGGGTAAAATTTTGATTAATGAAGTATTTAATCAGGTAAAAGATGCCGGTGGAAGTGCTTTACAATTAAATGTAAACAAACATAATAAAGCCAAAGATTTCTACCTAAAAGGAGGTTTTACCGTTAAAGAATCGGTGAAAATCGATATCGGCGGAGGTTTTTTTATGGATGATTATGTAATGGAGTACAGGTTTTAACACCTCTAAAATTCCCGTCATTTCGAGCGGAGTGCAACGAAGTCGGGAACCACGTAAGTGCTCAGCGAAGCTAAATCTATCTCGGGATAGATCTCTCCCTGCCCGTAGCAGGCGGGCGCTACACTGCGTTTCAGTCGAGATAACGACTTTTTTTAACTAAAAGCCTCAAAATCTTAACAATTCTGAGGCTTTTTTATTCCTAATTCTTCATCCTTCCCTGTTCCGATTCAGTTCCGGTTGATCTCCGGCGAGCCGGTTTAATCTCATTCTTGCCAAAGCGGTAAGTAAAACTGATCCGGCCCACCTGACTTTCATTTTTCTGACGCACTTCGTAGGTTAATCCAGAATATATACTCGATAAATTGGTTTTATAGGTATTAAACACATCCGATAAAGCCAGTTTTAAACTTGCTTTTTTATTAAATAACGTTTTACTTAAACCAGCATCAATAGAGTAGCGGGGCCTGATCGCGAAAGTGCCATAATCAAGCGGCGATTCATAACTGCCATTCAGTTCTGCCGTGAAACCGCTCATAATGGTAAAGGTTTGCTGCGTTTTGAACTGAAAAGATGTTTTTCCTGTTTTTAATTCCTTCCCCGACAAATCCGGCGCCTGGAAACTCAGGTAAAAAACATTTAAATTATTATTCATCTGCCACCATTTCGTCACCTGAACAGGGATATTCAAATTGGCGTTATAGCTGATGTTTTTAGCAAGGTTTGCATTGGTTTGGTACAGGGCTTTTTGAGCAGTATCTGGCAAAAGCACTTCCATAATAACGTCGTTAACCCTGCTGTATCCAACTGATAACATATATTTTTGCAATAAAGTGTAACTCAGTTCAAAATTATTGGTGTATTGCGGGTTCAGAAAAGGATTCCCTTTATTATAAGTGTATTGATCGAGATAATACACAAAAGGATTTAAGGCATCGTAACTTGGGCGATCGATCCTCCTGCTGTAGGAAAAGCCCAACTGGTTGTTTTTGGAAAGCGTTTGCTGAACAAACAATGTTGGAAAGAAATCCCAGTAACTCCGCTCCACAACGGTATTGGTGGTGATCAAATTCCCTTTCGAGTTGGTTTGTTCCATCCTTAAACCAATCTGTACACTCGTATTTTTAAATTGCCTGTTTAAATTGGTATAAGCTGCATTTACGTTTTCATCATAAATAAACTGGTTGCTGCGACGTACATCGTTCTGCCAGTTATTGTTTACAAATTCTTCAGCCTGAAGGTCGTTATTGGTTTTAACCCAGCTGCTTTTTACACCTGCCTCCAGTTTAATGGTTTTAGTTAACGAAACATTATAATCAACTTTAAATGCTTTAATATCTATAATAGATGGCGTGTTATTTCTGGTGTACATAATAGGCCGCATCCTGTCGCCATTAGCAAACAAGTAATCGTTATCATATTTCGACCCATCATTTCCGTTGTACCTCGAATAATCTACATCAGCAGAAATTTCCGACCCGGCGGTATCTAAAACCGACTTATAGTTTAAATTGTAAGAAAGATTATTGTATTTATTGGTTTGCAAGGTATTCGAAATCAGTATAGAATCTGTTTTCTGAAAAGAAGGACCAATTAACGTATTATTTACCGAGGCCTCTGTACCGTGGTTAAAGTAACCGTTTACCAATACACCAATGGTATTTTTCTTATCGATAAAATAATCTAAACCTGCTTTAAAGTTATTGTTCTGTTGCTTTCTTAAACTGCTGCCAACCTGCATAAAATAGGTGTCCGGTGTTCCGTTTGAAATCCGGTCGATGTCAATGCGGTTTTCGCGCTCGTTCCTGCCATAATTATAATTGCCAAAAAGATTCAGTTTTTGTGTTCTATGGTTAAGGTTTAAACCCGCATTGCCCCTAAAGTTTTTTCCATATCCGGCTGTTCCGGTTAAACTGCCATTTGTACCACCGTTTTTATTTTTCTTGGTTTTAATGTTGATGATTCCCGAATTACCCGAAGCATCGTATTTTGAAGAAGGATTGGTGATCAGCTCAATACTTTCGATTTCTGAACTTTGCATATTACGGAGTAAATTGGCCACATCGGCGCTGCTCATGTAAGTCTGTTTTCCATCCAGCTGAATTAGTACACCCTGTTTACCCATCATCGAAATTTTATCGTTCTGATCTACCGTAACCCCGGGCGCCTTTTGTAAAACCTCCAGCGCAGTAGAACCGGTCATGATGGCACTGTTAGAAACGTTCATTACGATCTTATCCATTTTTCTTTCGATTAACGGTTTGGTTACCGCTACACTCACTTCTTTCAGGCTCTGGGCTGTTGCAACAAGCTGTGCCATTCCAAAATCCACTTTCTGGTTATCTTCTGTTAAAACAATGATTTTACTTTTCAGCGTTTTATAACCCATATTGCTGGCTTTATAAAAGTAGCTTCCCTTAGAGGCCACATTAAAGCCAAAGGTTCCGTTCGGATCAGTAAAAGCTGTTTTAACAATGCTCGAATCAGCCGCTTTAAAGAGTACAACTGTAACATAATCGGCAGGTTTTTTATTTTCATCTAAAATTATTCCGCTGATGTTGGCTTTGGGATTTGTTTGTGCAAAACCTACTGTAGCAGTTAAAAACAGTGTTAATGTTAACGATATGGTGTAAAATATTTTCATTTTCAGGTTTTTATTATCTTAAAAAAATGGGCAAAAAGATTCCACAACGCTTTTACATGCGCTTTTTACTTTGTGCTTGCTTATTTAAAGTTTAGCTCGGAACGAAAGGTTCCCCATTGTTTAGTTATAAATAAGACGACCGTTTTTTGAAAAGGTTACAAGGATTTTGAAAAAGTCTTTAGTCCGAAGTCCCAAGTCCTGAGTCGGACGTCCGATGACGGAAGTTTAGCGTTATAACTTCGCAGTAACTAATGAACAATCTTTTTAAAAAAGGCACGAAGACACCAGGAAGTTTCAGTTGGCAATTGACAGTACTCAATCCAGATCATGCCAATTAACCAATTAACCCCCTGAGCGTTGCCGAAGGAAACAATTACCCAAATAAAAAATGGCCAATAATCAATTGCAATTACCAATAAACTAATGGCCAATGGCAAATGAACCAATAAAAAAGCCACAAATCAACAAGTTTAAACCTGCTGATTTATGGCCTTTAGATCCCTTAAATGAGAAAATATTATTTTACGCCCAATACATCAACTCCTTGTTCGAAAACAACATCAACCGGAATATTCTTTTTGGTTAAGCGGTCAAGATCGGTTTGAAGTTCCGGGTGGATAATTGCTTTTTCTTTTTGCGCTTTTTCTACCGCAGCTTTATCGCCATTGCCCTGGAGGGTGATAATAAATGCACTTAAATCGTTCATAGCAGTTGCAAATTTCTCAAAATTAACCTTGTACGTACCTTTGGCAGTACGTTCGAAAGCTCCTTTTTCCTGGAAATAATTAAAACACTGCATGTTGGCTTTTCCATGTGCTTCTGATACCCCAAAGCGCACCGAGCGTAAAATACCAGCCATAAATGTGGTGTAGTAATCTTTAATATCTCCTTTTAATTCGCCTTTTTTAAGCAGACCGGTTACCATATACAAGCCTAAAATATCGGCCTTACCTTCTTCTAACCAGCTATATTGTTCTTTTAGTGCTGCACGTACAAATCCTTTTCCGGTAACCGTTTTTTTAATCCCTAAACCATGCGCCACTTCATGAAACATGACGTTAGCAAAAAAAGCGTCGAATTTAATGTATTGTTGCTGATCGGCATCAATCAGTTCTTTAGAAATCGGCACCAGAATCTTATCAAATTTAGCCTGCATCGCATTTTTTAACTGCGAACGGCGGGTGCCTTTTTCCTGTTGTATTTTTTCATCGTTCGGAAGGTTAACGGCAATGGTTTTCGATCCCGCATTACAGTCACCGGCATAATAAACCACATCGTATGCATTAAGTTCAGAATCTGTACCCGGGGTTTCAGCTTTATATTTAGCAGCAACAGGCAGGTTTTTCTGCAATTCAGGCAACATTTTAACATATTTTGCTAAACGTTTGCTCCACTCTTTATCTTTAATTAAAACATAAGCTTCGTAACTGGTACGAGCATTAAAGAGTTTATCTTCATAGTTTTCAATCGGACCGATAATAATGTCCAACCCATTGATTTTCATATCCAGCCAGGCATAATCACTCGCCGTAAAATTATCTGTAACCAGGGCATCAGCCCTTAAGTTTAAATACTTTTTCAAACCTGCATCTTCCGCAATTAAAGCAGCCTGTTTAAGGAGAGAACTCACGCGCTGCAATTCTGAAGCATACAAAACGTGGTAAGGAACAGTAGATAATTTCCCCGTACTATCTTTCTGAACCACAGAATATGCACCAAATTTATCAGCCAGGTCAGATTTTTCTATCGCGTCCTTTGTAATTCCATAAGGATAAAAAGAGGCCCCTTCTGGTTTAGCACCCACGCCTTCAACAAAAGGTTTGTCGTTATTTAACCTATCCCAGGGACCATAATTGATATTTAAGAAATCACGTGTTTTTTCATCTTTAATGGTTGCCAGCAAGCTATCCCTTTGCGGATAGGCCTGTTTCCAATACAGCTCGTCCATAATTTCTGCCGCCTGGATCAGCAAAGGCAAAATTTTACGATCGTTAACACTTAATTGGTTGATATTGGTAGTGAGCTTAACTTTTTCGTAAATGGCCAGACGCTGAGCAACATAATTTGTCAGGCTATCTTTTTGTATTGTTACAGTGGCTTTTCCATCTGCAGGTTTATTATCGCCTGTACAAGATGTTATTGACCCGGCCGAAATAGCAATTGCAGATAAAATCAGGGTTGATTTGTATAAATTCTTCATATTAAAGTATATCGCTGCTAAATTAGTAAATTTTGAAAGCTTTGTATAAAGTTTGATGTATTGACTTAAGTTTCCTATAACTTTGTAACTTCATCCCATTAACAATTCATGCCCATGTTATTTTCCAGATTATCAAAGTCAACATCTATTTTATCTTTTTCTCTCGTACTCATTTTATCGGCCTGTAGCACCAATAAATACGCTGCAACAGAAAAAATATATAAAGATAAGGCAAAAGATTTTTCGAAAATAATCAGTACAACTCCTCCGGTTGGTCAGCTTTATGATTCGTTAGAAGCAACAAATCAGGAGTGGGTTGGTTCTGTAAATTTTGGGATACGTAAACCAAATTTTGTGGTGATCCACCATACGGCGCAAGATAGTCTGGCACAAACGATTAAAACATTTTTCTCTACCAAAGCAGGTACCAGTGCACATTATGTAATCAGCAGAGATGGTAAGGTAGTACACATGGTTAACGATTACCTCCGCGCCAACCACGCCGGAATAAGCAAATGGGGCAAAGATACCGACCTTAATTCTTCATCGATCGGGATAGAACTGGATAATAATGGATTAACAGACCCATGGCCGGATGCACAGATTAATAGTTTGCTGAAGTTATTGGCTACATTGAAGAAAACCTATAACATTCCAACCGCAAATTTTATTGGCCATGCCGATATTGCGCCAAAACGTAAAAACGATCCGGAAAATTTCCCCTGGAAAAAACTCTCTGATAAAGGCTTCGGTTATTGGTATGATGATGTACTAAAAAACCCACCTGCTGATTTTAACACTGAAATGGCCTTAAAATATATCGGTTACGATACCAGCAACCTGCCGGCAGCAATTACAGCTTTTAAAATCCATTTTATACAGAGTGATATTACACCGACTTTAACACCGGTTGATATTTTGGTGCTTTATAATGTGTATGTGAAGTACTAGGCGGGTGGCGTTCGGCGGTTAGTGCAAATGAGTCCGAAAAGTCGGAGGACCGATGTCTGAAGTTTAGGTGCAAAATACTCTTCTCAGCGTACTTCGCGTCGCTACTTTGCGAGCTTCACATTTAGTAATGGAAGATGTAAAATGGATAATGGAATGATCTGGCGCCATAACCAACCAATGGCTAATGACCAATCAACCTAATCATTTTTTGCGGTTATGATGGAAGATGTAAAATGGATGATGGAATGATTTGGCGCCACAACCCACCAATGACTAATGACCAATGACGAATAAACCAACGAGCTAACAAAAAAGCACAGATAAACCACATTAATCTGTGTTCATCTGTGCCTATCTGTGGCCAAAAAAGAAAAAACTAATTCGGCTTCTTAAATGTATCTTTTAGTGTTACGGTTCTATTGAAAACCAGTTTTTCGGCAGTAGAATCTTTATCTAAACAGAAATAACCTTTACGGATAAACTGGTAACGGCCCTCTAAATCGGCATCTGCCAGGGCAGGTTCGATGTAAGCATTAGGTAAAACCGTTAAACTTTCAGGGTTTAAATAATCTTTAAAGTCGCCTTCCTCAGCATCTGGTGTTTCTGAAGTAAATAAACGGTCGTATAAACGGATTTCGGCAGTTTTAGCATGTGGCGCACTCACCCAATGGATGGTACCTTTAACATTGATACCGCTGGTATCGCTTCCACTTTTCGATTCAGGAATGTAAGTACAACGGATTTCGGTAACGTTTCCGTTTTCATCTTTCACAAAATCTTCGCACTTCACAATGTAGGCAAATTTTAAACGAACCATTGCACCCGGTGCCAAACGGAACCATTTTTTAGCCGGTACTTCCATAAAATCTTCACGCTCAATCCAAAGCTCGCTGCTAAAAGGAATTACGCGGGTACCTCCTCCATCTTCAGCCTCCGGATTGTTCTCGCCGATTAAATCTTCTGTTCCTTTTTCGTAATTGGTAATTACCAGTTTAATCGGATCTAAAACTGCCATTACACGGTTCGCTGTTTTGTTCAGGTCCTCGCGGATACAGAATTCCAACAAACTCAGCTCAATTAAATTCTCGCGTTTGGCAATACCAATACGCTCACAAAATTCGCGGATACTTTTTGGTGTGAATCCTCTTCTGCGCAGACCTGAAATTGTAGGCATCCGTGGGTCGTCCCAACCGCTTACCAGCTTCTCGTTAACCAATTGCAAAAGCTTACGTTTGCTCATTACCGTACTGGTAAGATTTAAACGGGCAAATTCATATTGTTTAGAAGGGAAAATCTCTAATTTTTCGATAAACCAATCGTACAGTTCGCGGTGCGAAACATATTCTAAAGTACAAATCGAGTGTGTGATGTTTTCAATGCTATCACTTTGTCCGTGGGCAAAATCATACATCGGGTAAATGCACCATTTGTTGCCTGTACGGTGATGCTCAGCATGTTTAATGCGATAAATAATCGGATCGCGCATCAACATATTCGGACTTGCCATATCGATTTTAGCCCGCAAAATATAAGCACCATCGGCAAATTCACCATTTTTCATTTTGGTAAAAATATCGAGGTTCTCTTCAATGGTACGGTTACGGTATGGACTGTCCTGACCAGGTTCTGTTGGTGTGCCTTTTAAAGCTGCAATTTCATCTGCCGAACTTTCATCCACATAAGCCAATCCTTTTTCGATCAGCTTAACGGCAAAACCATAAAGCTCATCAAAATAATCTGATGCATACAATTCATTTTTCCAGTTAAAACCCAGCCACCTGATATCTTCCTGCTGGCTGTTAACGTATTCTGTTTTCTCTGTTACCGGATTGGTATCATCAAAACGCAGGTTGGTATAACCGCCGTACTTTTGTGTTAGTCCGAAATTTAAGCATATTGCTTTCGCGTGGCCGATGTGCAGATAACCATTAGGCTCCGGCGGGAAACGCGTAACCAAAGTTTCATACTTACCACTATTTAAGTCGTTCTCAACAATTTCTTCAATAAAGTTCAATGACTTCTCTTCACTCATAAAAACCTGTAAATTAGGAATGCAAATGTAAAAAGATTGAGCGTATTTATGCAATGATTAACGGTTTATTAGCATACAGTTAACATTATGGCGATAGAATTTCATTAATAGTTGTAAAATGCTGTGCCGGTTTGCTCTTACAGGCAATGGGTATGAAGCATTAGCCATAATCTATACGGCCTGTTTCTCTATTCGTTAATAAAATCAATACATTTACATCAACTTAATATTCATTTATGAGCAAAATATTAAACCGGCCTATACGCGTTCTGGTGGCTAAAGTTGGCCTGGATGGTCACGACAGGGGAGCCAAGGTAATCGCCACTTCTTTACGCGATGCCGGCATGGAAGTAATTTATACGGGCCTCCGCCAAACACCAGAAATGGTGGTAAATACGGCACTCCAGGAGGATGTTGATGCCATCGGGATTTCGATACTTTCTGGTGCGCATATGACCGTTTTTCCAAAAATTATCCATTTTATGAAAGAAAAACAGATGGATGATGTGTTATTAACCGGTGGAGGAATTATTCCGGAGGCCGACCGGTTAAAACTTGCCAGCCTAGGCGTTGGAGAATTATTTCCGCCGGGCACAACAATGGCAAGTATTGTAGAATATATTCAAAATTGGGTTACTGAAAACAGAAATTTTTAAGCTATGGCATACCAGAATTTAATTACAGAGGTAAAAGAAAACATTTTATACATTACCATAAACCGCGAAAAATCGCTTAACGCATTAAATAAGGATACTTTAGCTGAACTCGCCGACGTAATTGCTTATGCAGGCAAAACCGATGAAGTGAGGGGCGTTATTTTAACCGGAGCGGGAGAAAAAGCTTTCGTTGCAGGCGCTGATATTAAGGAGTTTGCAGATTACAGCGGCAAACAGGGAGAAGAACTGGCCAAACGCGGACAAGATGAGGTGTTTAATGCCATCGAAAATTCGCCAAAATTATTTATTGCTGCAATTAATGGATTTGCACTAGGCGGCGGACTGGAACTTGCGATGGCCTGTCACATCCGTATTGCATCCGAAAACGCCAAATTAGGGCTTCCTGAAGTTACTCTGGGTCTGATACCAGGTTATGGAGGTACCCAGCGACTTACACAGCTGGTTGGAAAAGGCAAGGCGATTGAACTTATTGCAACGGCTAATATGATTACTGCCGAAGAAGCGGGAAAAATTGGCCTGGTAAATCATGTTGTTCCGCAAGCAGGTTTAACCGGCAAGGCAGAAGAAATCCTCAATGTGGTTAAGCAACGCGCGCCTTTAGCCATTTCTGCTGCCATAAAATCGGTAATTGCTTCTTTAAATGATGATAATGGCTATGCAACAGAAATAGAATCTTTCGGCAAATGCTTTGAAACTGCTGATTTTAAAGAAGGGGTTACTGCATTTTTAGAAAAAAGAAAAGCCAGTTTTACAGGACATTAACAACCGTGTAGTATTAAATCTATTCGCAAAAATCAAAAGTGTAGAAAATATTTCCCACTGTCATAATTTTTGAGTAATTATGTGTGATTTAATCTGAATATTTTTGACTCATCCTACTTAATTATTTGGGGTTCTTTAATCAATAAAAAATCCTATTAATGAAAAATAAAATACTTATAATCGACGATGAAATAAATGTAGGGCTATTATTATCCAGGTATCTAACTAAAAACGGCTTTGAGGTTTCGAATACCACAACAGGTGCTTCAGCAATAGAGATGCTGGAAAATGAAAAGTTCGACCTGATTTTATGCGACTATCGCCTTGACGATACAGATGGCAGAGAAATTTTAAAACACGTAAAGGAAAATTATCCTGCCACCGGTGTTATTATTATTACAGGTTACTCAGATATCAGGCTTGCTGTAGAGCTGATTAAAATGGGTGCTTATGATTACATCGTTAAGCCGCTCTACCCCGATGAGATCTTAAATACCGTAAACAAATCGCTGGAGACTAAAAAAGCATTAAAAAAACACAGCAGCAATAAAAACGAAAATAAAGCAGAAATGCTTAATTTTCCTAAATATGTTGAAGGTAAAAGCAAACCTTCATTAAAGCTTTTAGAGCAGATTAATCTGGTTGCACCAACCAATTACAGCATTATTTTGCACGGAAAAAGTGGCACAGGAAAAGAGTGTGTAGCCAAAACCATTCACCTGAACAGCTTACGCAAAAATGAACCCTTTGTGGCCATGGACTGTGGTTCTTTAAGCAAAGAACTGGCTGCAAGTGAGTTTTTCGGGCATGAAAAAGGATCGTTTACAGGTGCATTATCTACCAAAGTAGGGCATTTTGAACAGGCCAACGGCGGAACCTTGTTTGATGAGGTAGCCAACCTATCGTACGAAACCCAGGCTATCTTATTAAGGGCCTTGCAGGAACGAAAAATTAAACGCATAGGCAGTACAAAAGAAATAGACCTCGATGTGAGGATTATTATTGCCACAAATGAAAATCTCGAAAACTGTATTCAAAAAGGAACATTCAGAGAGGATTTATACCACCGCTTTAACGAATTTTCCATCAACGTTCCATCTTTAAAAGACAGAAGTGAAGATATACTCGTTTTTGCAGATTGTTTTCTGGCAGAAGCAAACGAAGAACTTAATAAAAACATTGTTTCTTTTTCTAAAGAAGTTAAAAATTGCTTTTTAACCTACAACTGGCCCGGTAATGTACGCGAACTTAAAAATGTTATCAGGCGCGTGGCTTTACTAACTAACGGACACCAGATCGAAATGAGTGCTTTGCCCCTGGAATTCGAAAAGGTCAGTTCTGCTAAAAGTCAGCAGCGCGAAAAAAGACTTACCGCCTTAAAAAAATCAGGCAATACCGCCCAGGATTTGAAGAAACTAACTAAAGAAGCAGAATATACTGCCATTTTAAATGTTTTAAAAGAAGTTAACTTTAATAAAACCAAGGCGGCCAAAATACTTCAGATCGACAGAAAAACACTGTATAATAAAATAAAGGTGATTAATCTCAATGAAGAAGAAATTGAAAATCGATAAAACAAAACAGGCTCATTTGGTATTTTAAAGAATAATCCAAGCGTCCTAAATTATGTCAGTATTTTCTTATAAACAGCGTAACAACATTAACCTTGTTATCATTATTGCGCTTGGAATTTTAATTGCTTATTCTTTACAGAGTATTTTTAGCGCCATCCTGAGCACCCTGGTTTTGTACACCATGATGCGGCCCGCCTACATTCACCTGGCAGAAAATAAAAGATGGAATAAAAGATTTGTGGCTATTTTACTCATCACCATCAGCATTATTTTAATTGTATTGCCTTTTTATGCGCTAAGCAGCATGGTAATCAGCAAAATTTCAGAGCTACGCAGCAACGAAATCTTTTTTAAAAACCTTTTGGTTAAATTACAGCATCTTATCCCAATCAAAATTAACCAGGAACTGATTCAGGACGGCATGAACCGCTTAGGCAACTGGGCCACACAGCTTTTTCCCTCGCTTATTTCGAGTGCAGTAAATATTATACTGAGTTTACTTGTGATGTACTTTTTACTCTATTTTATGCTGATTGAACGGAAAAAATTCGAATTTTCATTAATAAAATATGCTCCTTTCAGAGAACAGAATGCGCTCCGGTTTGGTGATGAAATGCGGAATACCACTTATGCCAATGTATTAGGCCAGGGATTAATCTGTTTGGTACAAGGATCATTAGTAAGCCTTTCATTTTATGTTTTGGGGTATAAAGACCCTGTTTTCTGGGGCGTTATTACCACATTTATTTCATTTGTCCCGGTTTTGGGGCCTCCTGTTGTTTTTGTGCCCGCTGCTATTTTGCAAATTGCCAATGGAAATAATTTTGCCGGCTGGGCCATGCTTATTTTTGGTTTTGTAGTAATTATTAACATCGATAACGTGCTGCGTTTCATCATTGCAAAAAAAGTTGGCAACATTCATCCCATAATTACAGTAATTGGCGTAATTATTGGTATTCCTTTATTCGGAATATTAGGTCTTGTTTTTGGCCCCTTATTATTGTCTTATTTTATTTTGCTTATTAAAATTTACGAAACCAGTACGCTTGCATCAGAAAGATTGGAAAGAATTAAAACAAATAATGAGCATAGTGAGTTATAAATATAGCTTAACAGTAAAATAATGTAGTAGTTTTATATTGTACATAATTGTTAAACCCTTAAAATACATTAATTATGAATGATAACTCAAAAGTTGTAGTTGCGCTTTTAGCTGGATTAGCTGCCGGTGCAGCCCTAGGAATTCTGTTCGCACCAGATAAAGGTGATGAAACACGTGATAAATTAAGTCAGTCGTTAAAAGATCTGGGCGACTCTATCAAAGATAAAGCTGCTGATGAAATTAACAACCTGGCGAGCTTGAAAGATAAAGTGGTAAGCTCTATCAAAACCAAATTGAGAAGTGTAGAAGAAGAATACAGCGACGACGTAGAGCACGCTTAATAAATAAAATATTGCATAGCCGGGTATTTTGCCCGGTTAAATCTCATCTGAATTATGCAGGAGAATAAAGATAAAAGTATTGAAGATCTTGTAGACGATGCTAAAGGCTTTTTAGAGGCCCGGGTAGAGTACACCAGACTTTATATTGTAGAAAAAGCATCGAAAATTTTTGCCGATCTGGTAACCAGTACTGCCGTTATTGTTTGCTTTATATTAGCCTTTTTATTTGGCTCTGTAACCCTGGCGCTGTACGTATCCGATCTTTTGGGCAGTTATGCAGGTGGTTTTGGCTGTGTTTCCTTGTTCTATATTTTATTGGCCATCATTGTTTATTTAACCAAGGATAAATACATCGAAAAAGCAATTATCAATATAGCCATTAGAAAATACTTCGATAAACTTGCAGATAAGGAGGAAGATGAGAAGCTATAAAGACATCCGCAACCTGAACGACCTGCAGGCTAGAAAACTAGAACTTAAGGTTGAGTATACACTTAAGCAGAATATGCTTAAAACGGATACCAAAACGTTTCTTAAACAGTTTACGTTAGGTGCTCTGATTAAAAGGTACGCTACGCCGAATAACCTATTTAAAGCCGACGAAAAGTTAAACATCAGCGGCACTGCCATGTCTTTACTTTTACCCATGGTAATGAATAAAACCATATTCAGAGGTGCAGGCTTTTTAACAAAGGCAGCTGTTGGTTTAATTTCCGGCAAAGTGGGCAAATCGCTGGACGCTGAACATTTGTCGGCCATTTTTAACTCGGTTAAAGGCTGGTTTGCCAAAAAGAAAGAAAAAAAGGACAAGAAGTTTATCGATTATGGCATCCCGCCTGATAGTGAAACTTACTAGTTCAATGGTTCATTAGTCATTAGTTCGTTGATGAGCATGGTGCCAAAATGATCTTAAAAAAAAGCCTCAGAATTAAATTCTGAGGCTTTTTTTGTGGAATTGCTTTATGCTCCCGAACCGATCAACTAATGGCCAATGGCTGGTAAACTAATAAATCTACAAATCCGTCTTAATTTTTAATTCTTTCAATTGCTTCTCATCAATAGTACTCGGACTATCAATCATTACATCCCTGCCTGAGTTATTTTTAGGGAATGCAATTACATCACGGATTGAATCTAAACCTGCGAAAATTGAAGTTAAACGATCGAAACCAAAAGCAATACCGCCGTGTGGAGGTGCGCCAAATTCGAAAGCATCCATTAAGAAACCAAATTGTTTTTGTGCTTCTTCTGCACTGAAACCTAAATGTTTAAACATTAAAGACTGCAATGCACGGTCGTGGATACGGATAGATCCGCCGCCAACTTCGGTTCCGTTAATAACCATATCGTAAGCATTGGCCCTTACTTCACCAGGTTTCGTATCCAGCAAGGCAATATCTTCAGGCTTAGGCGAAGTAAACGGGTGGTGCATGGCATGGTAACGTTCTGTTTCTTCATCCCATTCTAACAGCGGGAAATCAAGTACCCATAAGGCAGAAAAAGTGTTTTTATCGCGTAAACCCAAACGGTTACCCATTTCTAAACGAAGCTCGTTTAATTGTTTACGCACTTTATCAGTAGAACCTGCTAAAATCAGCAATAAATCGCCTTTTTCGGTTGCGAAAGCCTCACTCCATTGTTTCAGGTCTTCTTCATTAAAGAACTTATCTACTGATGATTTAATGGTTCCATCTTCGTTATGACGGGCATAAATCAGGCCGGTAGCACCAATTTGCGGACGTTTAATAAAATCAGTCAGTTCATCTAATTGCTTACGTGTATAGCTTGCAGCGCCTTTAGCGTTAATACCCACAACCAGTTCAGCATTATCGAAAACAGGGAAACCTTTTCCTTTTACCAGATCGTTGAGCTCTACAAACTGCATTGCAAAGCGGGTATCAGGCTTATCAGAACCGTATAAACGCATCGCATCAGCGTATTGCATACGCGGAACTTCCGGTAAATCGTAATTACGCACTTCTTTAAATAAAGTACGGATTAAACCTTCAAAAGTATTTAAGATATCTTCCTGCTCAATAAATGACATTTCGCAGTCGATTTGTGTAAATTCCGGCTGACGGTCGGCCCTTAAATCTTCATCCCTGAAACATTTTACAATCTGGAAATAACGGTCGAAACCCGAAACCATTAACAATTGTTTAAAGGTTTGCGGCGATTGAGGCAAAGCATAAAACTCACCTTCGTTCATGCGGCTAGGCACCACAAAATCCCTGGCACCCTCCGGTGTTGATTTGATCAATACAGGTGTTTCTACCTCAATAAAATCTAATGCATCTAAATAACGGCGAACCGATTGTGCCATTTTATGACGCAAAACCAGGTTATTACGAACCGGGTTACGGCGTAAATCCAGATAGCGGTATTTCATACGCAACTCATCACCACCGTCTGTTTCATCATCGATCATGAAAGGAGGTAATTTTGCAGCATTTAAAATCTCCAGAGCTGAAACTTTAATTTCAACATCACCTGTTGACATTTTTGGGTTTTTGTTGCTTCTTTCTACAACCGTACCAATCGCTTTAATTACAAACTCACGGCCTAAAGAACGTGCAGTTTCACAAAGCGCTTTATTGTCGTCCATGTTAAAAACCAACTGGGTAATACCATAACGATCGCGGATATCGATAAAAGTCATACCGCCCAAATCTCTTGATTTTTGTACCCAACCACATAACGTAACACTTTCTCCTAAGTTATTTAGGTTTAATGCACCACAAGTTACTGTTCTTAACATATATATAATCTAAATTGAGCGGCAAAAATACCGATTTTGTTTTAAAGTTCAGCGCAGAAGATTTAAGGAAATTTTGCGATAGAAGATTTGCCTTTGTTGACCGCGGAGGCACGAAGAACCCAAAGAAAAAGTAACACTATTTAATGCCTTGCTTAAATTTATGCTTTTGATTTCAATCTGCTCAGCGTTTCCTGAGAAATATTTAAATAAGAGGCCACCATTTTGTTCGGCATACGCATCACCACGTTTGGGTTTTGCGCCAGCAACTGGCGGTAACGTTCGGTTGCATCGAGGGTAATAAACGACATTAAGCGGTTGGTATTGGTTACATAGGCATATTCCAGGTAATGGCGGTAGAGTTTTTCCCATTGAGGAATAATTTTAAGTAATTCGTAAAAATCGCTTTGCCAGATAAAATATACCTCGGTATCTTCTACAGCCTGAACATATTCTTTAGAAATTTCGCCGGTAATAAAACTAACCAAAGCGGTTGCAAACTGATTTTCGAACGCAAAATGCCTGGTTGCTTCAGCACCGCCTTCGGTAAGAAAAAAAATCCTCAAACAGCCACTTACAACAAAATAAATCCTTTCTGGTTTTTCGCCAGGATTAACCAGGATTTCACTTTTTTTAACCTTTTGTGGTTTAAAATACGACAATACTGTTTCCAGATCCGGATCGCTGATCGTGATTTTTTCCTTAATATAATCCGGAAGCAGTTTGTACATATTTATAAATAATTTAAGGTTTACCTGCAATTTTTTCAGCAAGCTTACGGGCGTTCGGAATAATGATAAATGCTGCAAAATAAGCTACGGGCAGCATAACGCTCCACGCTTTTAAAAATTTGATTATCCAGTCTTCACCAAAACCGTAATTGCGCATTAAACCTACAAAAGCCATAATTAATGTCATGGGTATTACCACAAATAAAGTATTGATGTACCTGAAGTATTCTTTTTTCATTTTATATTTTTTTAATACCCCAAAAGTGCAGGTATTAACAGGCCTAACCTTTGATGTAGGTCAAAAAATGAAAGAGCTATACATTTAGCCTAATACTTTTCTTCTAACACAATTTCGAGCGCAATCACTTTCCAGTCGCCATTAATATTTTTCCAATGGTAAATTTCTTCCGTCTGGATGGTCTGTTTTTTGGAAAAAACCAGCAGCTTAGGTTTTAAAATAATTGATTTTCGGGCAATTTTCTCAGTAAAAAAATCATCTTCAATAGAAGATTTTATCCGGTAATAACTGGTATGGATTTCTTTAGCATTGTTGAAATGTTTTTTTATATCGATGGTATAATCGCGTTTATTTATAGCTGATTTTTCGAAAGGGGCAAAACTAAAAGCATCATCAAACATGGCTGCATAAGCCGTTACATCTTTATTTTCTAAAGCCAGGTTTGCTTTTTGGTGTAGCTCGTTAATGGCAGAAATAATTAAATCGGTTTCCATGGCATGAAGTTAATGGTTTGTAGCAGGGTTTTCAAATTTATGATGATGAGGGAGCTGATTTTCCACAAATGTCAAAAAAATTGAAATCGTGAATTTTTGAATAGTTATAAAATGTTTTTCATATTATGGAAATGAAAGGATAGCATTTCATAGGTGCTGTAGTCCCGCCATCCGCTTTATCCCGATGAAAAATCGGGATGCCTGCTCTTGTCGGGTTTATTTAACAAAGGTTCGTTTCAAGGCATAAAACTTTGTATCTAAACCCGATTGCCGGGAAGAGCTTCCGATCCTTCATCGGAACTCGTACCAAAAAGCGGGACTGCAACGGCCAAAGGCACAGAACCAACCATTTCCTAATAATCTTAATATTTTTTCTTTTTTAGGAAATGAAAGATCAGCCTTTCATAGGCACTGTAGCCCCGCCATTCGCTTTATCCCGATAGAAAAAATCGGGATGTTCGCTCCTGTCGGGTTTATTTAACAAAGGTTCGTTTCAAGGCATAAAACTTTGTATCTAAACCCGATTGCCGGGAAGAGCTTCCGATCCTTCATCGGAACTCGTACCAAAAAGCGGGACTGAAAATGCCAAAAGCACAGAACTGCTCATTTCCAATTTATAATAAAACATTTTTTACAAACCGAAGCGCTTATCTTATTCCTTTCCTGAACCTCCCAACACATTTGATTTTAATCTTAATACGGAATTAACATATTTTAAACTTTTTTTATACCTTGATGCAACGTTTTAAAATCCCTTATGTCTTATAATCAGAATATTCGAAATTTTGGAAGCCGTTTACATCGATAAAAACCTGGACCTCGTAAAAAAATGCATGCAGGGCAGCCGCGCAGCACAGTTTGAATTGTACAAGCTGTATGCCAAGGCCATGTATAATGTGGCGCTGCGCATTTTAAATTATGAGGAAGAGGCTGAGGATGTTTTACAGGAAGCATTTTTGGATGCTTTTACCAGAATTGTTGATTTTAGGCAGGAAACAACCTTCGGACTTTGGCTAAAACAGATTGTAATCAATAAATCCATCAATTACCTGCGTAAACGCAAGATGGAATTTGTAGGTACGGAAGAAATATCGGAAGTGCCGGATGAAGATAGTTTTGACGACAGTGAAGTGCAGTTACAGGCAGAAGAGATCAGACAGGCCATTACCCAGTTACCCGATGGTTACCGCGTGGTACTGAGCTTGTACCTGTTAGAAGGTTACGACCATGAAGAGATTGCACACATTTTAAAAATAAGTGAAAATACCAGTCGTACGCAGTACATGAGGGCAAAAAAGAAGTTAAAAAGTATTTTAGAACAGAAAGGGATGAGAGATGAATAACAGATTAGAAACCTTTGTAAAGGATAACCGTAAAGCTTTTGATATCATGGAGCCATCGGCCGATCTTTGGGCAAAGATTGAACAGGGTTTAGATGCTAAAAAGAAAAAAAAGCCGGTAAAGCTGTATTTATGGATGAGTGCAGCAGCAGCTATTGTAGTGGTTTTCGGTTTAGTTTGGCTGTACGCCGGAAGGTTACAAAACAAAGATTTAGAAATAGCCGACGTTAGTGCTTCGTATGCAAAAAAAGAAGTCCACTTTGCGGGCTTAATTACCGAAAAAAGAGATAGTTTGGCCATTTTCGCCTCGGCAAACCCTGAATTATATAAAAAATTTACTGCCGACCTTAGAAAGCTTGATGAAGATTACGAAAGGTTAAAGGCAGAACTGCCAACCTCGCCCAACCAAACTTTTGTGGTAAAGGCCATGGTTAAAAACCGCGAAATACAGTTACAGTTATTAAAACAACAATTATTGATTATTAACCAGGTTGACGATTATAAAAGGGTTAACCAGATATAAATTAAAACAGTAGCCGAAATCAGTCTTGATACCTGATTTACACTACCTGATACCAGGAGGAGAACGCTCACCACATTTACATTGCTTATTACCAGCCGGCAGGTTTTAAGCCTTTAAATGTTTAACAATTAACAAACACATGAAAACGATAAAAATATTTTTAGCCTTTATGGCTTTAATCGCCGTAAAAACCAATGCGCAAGAAATTGCGGTGAATAACCCAACTGAAAAAGCAGTTGCAGAAGCTTCCGATAAATCTACTTCGCTGGCTATGGTGAGTTACTCAAAAAGCACCCAAACAGGGAGTGATGCCGAACGTTCTAAATCTTTTAGCAAGAGTTTTAGTGTGGATAATAATGATAAGATTAATTTAAACAACCAATACGGATCCATCACCATTAAAACCTGGGACAGGAAGGAAGTAAAAGTAGATGTAGACATTAAAGCTTACAGCAATTCGGACAGTGATGTACAAAGGTTGATCGACGGTGTAAATATCGACGCTTCTAAAAACGGTGATGTGGTTTCTGTTAAAACCAATATGGGCGACAGGAACGGACGTTATGGCCGCGGTGTTAAAAACGGGGTAACCACCTGGAGGAGAGAAGTTAAGGTAATTTATACGGTGTACATGCCGGCTGTAAATCCTTTAACGGTTTTGCAACAGTATGGCAGTGTAGAAATGGGCAATTTTGCCGGTCCTACATCTTTAAAAGTTGAGTATGGCAATCTGGTTGCAGGTAATTTAAGCAACGCTAATAATTACATTAACGTGCAGTATGGTAAATGTGATATTCAGGATTTAAATGCTGCCGTGGTGAAACATGAATACAATGGCCCGGTAACAATCGGTGCTGTTGGCACCTTAGAACTTGATGCAGAATACGTTGCGGTAAACATTAATACCATCAGAAAATCGGCTGATATTAAGGTACAATATGGCAAGGGCCTAACCATTGGCACCATTGGTGGTAACCTGCTTTTAAATTCAGAATATGCCAAGGTAAATATCAATACAGTACGGGGCAATACGGTTGCCAAACAGGCTTATGGCGACTTAAATATCGCTTCAGCAGGTAAAATAGCAGTAAATGCAGAATATTCTAACGTTACTTTGGGTACCTTAAATGGCGATGCGAATATTAACATGGACTATAACCGTTTGAGCGTAAATGAAATTACAGCCGCCTGCAGAAACTTCAGCTTTGGTGGCGAATATGTAAGCGTAAGCCTTGGCTTTGCCGACCGTTATAATGGTACTTTTAATGTTTCTACCTCTTATGCCGGCTTTAAATATGGTTCGAACGTAACCTCGAGCATGGTAAGCAAAGATGATGAAACTAAAAAATATTCGGGTAAGATTGGCAGCGGTGGTGCTTCAAACGTATCTGTTAAAACCGAGTACGGGTCGGTTACTTTTAAATAAGAATTTTAAAACCAAACAAACTATAAAGTCCTGCCGCATTGGCAGGACTTTTTTTATATTTATCGACGATGAAATTTTTACTGATTACCCTGCTTTCTGTTTTTTCGCTAAAAGTACTGGCGCAAGATGCTCCGGTTAAATGGGCCACGCAGGAAACCTTTTTCGAAGATCTGGCAGGAAAAGAACTCCCGGCTTTTAAAGGATTAACGATTAACAAAAAAGCTTTCAGCAATGCTGATTTAAAAAACCAGGTAACGGTAATTAATTTCTGGTTTGAAAAATGCCCGCCTTGTATCGCCGAAATGCCCGAATTAAATAAACTGGTAACAAAATATGGAAAAAATGGTGTGAGGTTTATTGGTATTACCCACGATGCCCCAGCAAGCGCCAAACGTTTTCAAAAACGGAGCGGTTATCAATATGAAATCGTTTCGCTGAGCAAAGATGAAATCCGCAGATTGAACATCAATCATGGTTTTCCATCAAATGTTCTGGTAGGCAAGGATGGAAAGATTATTTATGCTACAGCAAATATTTCATTTACAGATCCTCAGTTTAAAGCTAAGTCGGTTTTGTTTGAAGAGAAGTTAAAAACCGCTCTGTCATTCTGAACGCAGTGAAGGATCTGTGAAGCATTATCCCCCTATTGTTCTTAGTGAGACGCTAATACTTAATTAAATAAAAAAAATTGGAAAGAATGATCTTTGCTGGACATTATGAAGCTAATTTTCATTGGATAAAGCATCTTAAATATTGCGTTTGGGCAAGCGATCGTTGTAAGATTGCTTCGTGCCTCGCAATGCGAAAAATCTATTAAAATATCCTCTGGTCTTAGCGTCTCGCTAAGATCCATCAGAATAATTAAAATGCTTAGCTTAGTTTTTGATTTGTCAGCAAGAGAGTTGTTAAAATTTAAAGAATATATTCGTCATTGATTGGTTTAACAGGTTCTGGAATTTCTTCTTCTTCCAGCATTTGTAACAGGTTAATTTCGATGGTCCTGGTAATCTGGTTAAGCGGAACACCCGCCGAGTTATTTTCGAAAGGATTTACAAGACTCATCCCGTTAATCTGTGTAGAAACAAATACGAAACCAATCAGCCAGCCTAAAAATATGGCAGCAGGTCCGGCATCCTGACTAATTACAAGGGTAAAAGTTACCACAAACAACCAGATAAATACCTTAGTTAAATAGGTGTAAGTGGTTGGAAATATCGTATTTTTTATCCTTTCGCTCATTCCCATCGAATCTGAAAAACGGGTAAGCATTTCATTAATTTCTATAAAACGGAAACCATCAATTTTATTTGCTTTTGCTAACTTCTGCAAATCCCGCGACTGGATGTTAAGCAGGGCATTGTGTGCATTATTGTGCTTTTTAATTTCATTTAAATCGGCTTCCGGCAAGTATTTGGTATAAATTTCATCAACCGTGTTTCTTAAATTAGCTTTTAGCGCATATAAAAAAGCGATGTGCCTGTACACCATGCGTTTCACACTTTCTTCATCCTCATCAACATAATTGATCAAAGCCCGTGCATAAGAGCGGGAATCGTTTACCAATGCTCCCCATACTTTCCGGGCTTCCCACCACCTATCGTAAGCCTGGTTATTGTTAAAACCGATAAAAAAGGCAATGGCTGTACCTAAAACGGTTGGAATAATGGATGGAATGGAGAAATGATGGGCAATTAAATACTCGCGAACAAGGTAGGCTGCCGTACAGGAAGCGATCATAATCAGATCAACATGCCACGTATTCCTTAAAATCCTGCTTAACCTGATATTTTGTATTAAAAGCATATATTTTGATTGGAAACAATTGTTACGGATGAAAATACAAAACTAAAGCCGAAATGTTTGATTATGTAACAAATTAATTGACAGACAGTACAGGTTGCCGATTGTTATTCAAATGTTTATCTTGGAGAACCAAATATTCTTTTTCTTATGAGCGAAACGTTACCCAAAAACAACATTTTTAAAGTTATTGGTGCATCATCACTGGGCACACTGATAGAATGGTACGATTTTTACATTTTTGGTAGCCTCGCGGTCATCATTGGCCATCAGCTTTTTCCTGAAGATGCCGGTGCTTCGGCTTTAATTAATACCCTGGCCATATTTGCTGCCGGATTTATTGTGCGCCCTTTTGGTGCATTGGTTTTTGGAAGGCTTGGCGATTTAATCGGCCGAAAATACACCTTTTTGCTCACACTGGTACTGATGGGCGGATCGACATTTTTTATCGGTTTAATTCCTTCTTATAAAAGCATTGGTTATGCAGCGCCTATTCTGGTATTGGTATTGAGATTGATTCAGGGCCTGGCTTTGGGCGGTGAATATGGTGGGGCGGCAACTTATGTGGCAGAACATGCACCGAAAAATAAACGGGGCTTTTTTACCAGCTGGATCCAGACTACGGCTACTTTAGGACTTTTTCTTTCGTTAGGGATTATCGTGATTACCAAGAATATTTTAGGCGCTGAAACTTTTGGCGATTGGGGCTGGCGGATTCCTTTTCTGCTATCGATTGTATTGGTGGTGGTTTCGATTTATATCCGCATGAAGATGCATGAATCGCCTATGTTTTCGAAGTTGAAAGCGGAAGGAAATGTTTCTAAAAATCCGCTCAAAGAAAGTTTTAACAATAAGGCAAATTTTAAAATGGTGCTGCTCGCACTTTTTGGGGCTACCATGGGCCAGGGTGTAATCTGGTACACAGGCCAGTTTTATGCACAATCCTTTTTAGAGAATACCTGCAAACTGGATTTTAATGATTCGAGGTATATTTTACTCTGGGGAATTGCCTTTGCCACACCATTTTTCGTGGTTTTTGGTGCCTGGAGTGATAAGGTAGGAAGAAAGTGGATTATGTTGAGCGGAATGTTGCTGGGAATCCTTTTTTACCGTCCCATTTATCAAATATTTTTGGATGATACAGATTATACAAAAATTGAACAGACGGATATTTTGTCATCTACCCCTGCACCAATAACCTCAGTTTCAATTGCAGATTCGCCAGATAGTTTAAGGACAACATCTGTTAAAGTACTCCTCAAAAATGGAGCAGCATTTAATAAAGTTCAGATAGATACTGTTTCTGCAACAAGAGGTATTCTTTTGGGTAAAGAAGTGATTAAAGACAAAGTTTTGCCTACACCGGTTTTCTGGAAATTTGTAGGGCTAATATTCTTCCAGATTTTATTGGTAACAATGGTTTATGGACCAATTGCGGCTTTTCTGGTAGAGTTGTTCCCAACTAAGATCAGGTACACTTCGATGTCGTTACCCTACCATATCGGTAACGGTGTTTTTGGTGGACTTGTTCCGTTTATTGCCACCTTAATTGCAAGTTTTTCGGGTTCTACGCCGTTATCAGGTTTGTGGTACCCGATAGGCATTGCGGCGCTTAGTTTAATTATCGGAACGATTTATTTATCGAATAAAAGAGACGAAAACATTAACGATTAATACAAAAAGGATGAACACGTTAAAGAAAATTTTAGGTTTGGTTTGGATGGTTTTGGGACCGTTAACCATGACTTTTCTGTTTTTACAGGCGATTGATAAAGTAGGTTTAACGCATACTGATATCGAACGCACCAATACGATTTTACAATGGGGAATTATCCTGTTTATTTTCCTGCCGATCAGTTTGGGATTGATGATTTTCGGTTTTTATGCCTGGAAAGGTGAGTATGAGCAACTGCCGGAAAATTCGGAGGAGCTGTAGCGAAGTTTTTTGAACAGATGAGTTTTCAGTTGGCGCCATTGTGAGGTGGAACGACGAATCAATCTTTCCTGCTAGCGATCTTTGCCAGAAAGATTGCTTCGTCGGCTGAAAAAGCCTTCCCGCAATGACGAATCAATCTACGCCATCAGATTTCTGAACCATGCTAACCAATAAACGAATGACAAATGAACTGATGAACCACAAATGCACAAAGATCCTTCTACTAAGCTCAGGAGGACAAATCGAGTTAAATTCCGCGTCAATCTGCGCATCTGTGGCCTGAAATTATAAGATTATTGGTCTGTGAAGACACAGACCAAGGATTGAAAGACTTTTCGAAAAAAGCATCGTCATCTCGACTGGAGCATAGCGGAACGTCCGCCTGCTTCGGGCAGGGAGAGATCTATCTCGAAGCAGATTTCTCGACTTCGTTGCACTCCGCTCGAAATGACGTTATTATAAAGATCCTTCGACTACGCTCAGGATGACAGACTGAGTCCGTGTTAATCTGTGAATCCGTAGCTAAAATTATAGAATACTGATCTGTGAGGACACAGACCAGGGTAAGTGGGTTGTGTAAGGTGCTAACTAATAAACGAATGACAAATAAACTAGTGAACCCTTACAAAACCCTCAGTAACAACCCCTTCAAATACTCTCCCTCGGGGAAAGAAATCCTAACCGGATGATCTTCCGGCTGGCAGAACTGTTTGATAATCTGCACTTCTTTACCGGCATCGAGCGCTGCCCAGGCAATAATTTGTTTAAAGGTTTCGATATCCACGGCTCCAGAGCATGAGAACGTTGCTAATAAACCACCTTTTTCCAGCAATAACATGCCCAGGCGGTTTAAATCTTTATAAGCTCTTGCAGCACGATCTAATGCAGAGCGTGATGGTGCATATTTAGGTGGATCGAGTACAATTACATCAAACAGTTCTCCTGATTCTTTAAAAGCACGTAATTGTTTGTTTACATCCGACTGTATGGCCGTTACTTTATCTACGTTGAATTTATTTAAAGCTACATTTTGTTTTAAAGTTTCAACCGCTAAACCAGAACTATCAACACTGATTACACTATTGGCTTCGTTGGCCAGGCTGTTTAAACAGAAACCACCGCTGTAGCTAAAGCAATCCAGCACTTTTTTGCCTTTGGTATAGCTTGCCAAAATACTTCTGTTATCACGCTGATCGCAATAAAAACCAGATTTCTGTCCTTCGGCAATATTGATGTTATAAATAATCCCGTTTTCTTTTACTTCTAAAAATTCAGGTGGATTTTCGCCCCAAAGCAAACCGTTTTCAACAGGCAAACCTTCGTGGGTGCGCGCAGTGGCATCACTTTTATCGAATATTCCTTTCGGTTTTAATTCTGTTCTTAAAATGTCGACAATCTGTTCTTTCACTTTTTCGATTCCGGAACTTAAAATCTGCAGGGAAAGGAAATCTGCATATTGATCAACAATTAAACCCGGCAGGAAATCGGCCTCGCTAAAAACCAGTCTACAGGTATTGGTATTTTCATTTAAAATAAACTGGCGTGAAGCAATGGCCTGTTTTAACCGGTTTTGATACCAGTTATTATCAATCTTTTGTGTTTCATCCCATTCTAACAAACGAACCGCAACCCGCGAATTGCTGTTGAAATAACCATAGGCCAGAAATTCATGATCAAAAGCAAAAACTTTTACTACATCACCATCTTCAGGTTTTCCTTTAACTTTTTCCAGTGCGCCAGAAAATACCCATGGATGTCGTTGCAATGCTGCTTTTTCTTTACCCTTTTTTAATATGATTTCTACCATGGTGCAAATGTAATAATTAGTTTGGAGTTGAGAGATGGGAGTTTGGAGTAGAGCGCTTGGCGTTAAGCGTTGAAAGATAAATTTGGCAGTTGAGGGACTGGAGTTGAGAGTAAAGTTAAACGCCTATCGCCCTCCGCTAAGCGCTAAACACAAACCGCTTATCGCTTCGCCATCTTTACCAGCTCCGTATCTAAAACTTTGGTTTCGAATCCGGTAATAGGTCTTTTAGCTTCAATCATCGAAATTAATAACTCGGTAGCTACCTGGCCCATTTCAAAAGCGGGCTGCTTAACGGAAGTTAATGACGGATTAAACAATTCGACCAGATTAGAATTTGTAAAACCTGCAATGGCGATTTTATGCGCCACCTCGGGATTGGTTTTTTTAAGCGCCATAATGCAGCCGGTGGTTAAACGATCGCTCGAAATAAAAATCCCATCAGGGTTTAAAGGTAAAAGTTCTTTAACGGCCTGCTCCAGTTCTGCACTGTGCATGCCACCATGCTGGCAATATTTAACCAGTTCGGGTTTAAATTCGATATGGTATTTAGCCAGGGCGGCTTTATAACCTTCCAGTCTTTCTTTCGTTATCGAAAGGTTTTCTGAATTGGTTAAATGTGCAATAATCCGCTTGCCTGACAAAATGAGGTGTTCGGTTGCATCAAAAGAGCCTTTAAAATTATTGGCGATTACCTTATGGGTTTCAAAATCTTTGGGTACACGGTCAAAAAAAACAATAGGTAAACCTTTGGCATACAGGCTGCGTAAATAATCGATATCCTGCGTTTCAGATGAGAGTGCAATCAGCAAACCGTCTATAGAGCGCGAGGCGAGGTGCTCAACATTCAGTTTTTCCTGTTTGTAAGATTCATGACTCTGAGAGATGATTACGTGGTAATCACGATCATAAGCAATTGATTCAATGCCGTTTATTACCTGCGAAAAAAAATTGTTGGCAATTTCGCTCACAATAATACCAATAGAATAACTTCGGCGTTCTTTTAAGCTCCGGGCAATGGGATTGGCACGATAATTAACCTTTTCGGCATAGGCCAAAACCAGTTTTTTCGTCTCCTCACTAATTTCGTAACGGTCTCTTAAAGCCCTTGAAACTGTTGAAGTTGACAGTCCTAATGCTTTAGCAATATCCTTTATGGTAGATGTTTCAAATCTCATTTTCGTAGTGCGTACAAGTTACAAAAAATATCTCTTTAAGGGGATGGGATCAGCAAGATTAATAAACGTTATAACAACGTTTTTGGGAACGTTTGCACACTTTTTTAGTTAAAAATGGTTTCAAACGGTTTTTAGTTTGTAAAATTGTTACATCAACGTAACCAAATATAAACAAACAATAACATCCCGAAATAGAATTTAATTCTACATGCAAGCGATTGCAGCATCTTAAAAATAACCAAATCACTTCAAATAAATAATTTATGAGCAGAGTTCTACTCTTTTTAGCATTTTTCGCTTTTTTTGGATTATCTGTAGCCTCGGCACAAACCAGGCAGGTTACCGGAACGGTAAAAGATAAAACTGACGGACAGGTACTTGTTGGGGTTAGTGTAAACGTTAAAGACTCGAAATCAGGCGCCAGTACCGATGCAAACGGGGTTTACAAAATCAGTGTGCCCGCCAAAGGTGCTGTGGTAACGTTTACCTACGTAGGTTACAAAACCAAAAATGTAACCATCACCGATCAGACTAAACTTGATATCAGCCTGGAAGAAGATGCCAATACTTTACAAGAGGTTACGGTAAATATCGGTTATGGCTCGGTACGTAAAGAAGCTTTAACGGGCTCAGTTTCTTCCGTTACGGGGAAAGATATCGATCAGTTTCCGGTGAGTACGGCTGCACAGGCACTTGCGGGTAAACTTGCAGGGGTATCGGTTACTACAACTGAGGGAAGTCCGGGTGCAGATATTGTAATTAAAGTACGTGGCGGAAGCTCGCTTACAGGCGATAATTCTCCTTTATACATTGTAGATGGTATCCAGGTTGAAAATGCTTTATCTATTTTATCGCCAAATGAAATCCAATCTATCGATGTGCTGAAAGATGTGGCCTCCACTTCAATTTATGGCAGCCGCGGCGCCAACGGGGTGGTAATCATCACCACAAAAAGCGGTAAAAAAGGAAGACCGGTTGTTTCGTTTGATGCTTATGCGGGTGCGCGACAGATTGTAAATGAGCTGGATGTGATGAATCCTTATGAATTTATCAAATACCAGTATGAACTGTATAACAACAATACCAACCAGGATGTTAAAGATACTTTTACCAAGAAATACGGCACTTTTGAAGATCTTGACATTTACAAAAATATTCCAAACATCGATTGGCAGGATAAGGTTTTTGGTCGCCAGGCATGGAGCAATACCGAAGTGTTAAATCTATCGGGCGGTACCTCTAAAACCACTTACAATGTTTCGGTAAACAATACCAAAGAAGACGGCATTATGCTTAATTCAGGTTACAGGAGAACATTTGCTTCGATGCGTTTAGACCATAAATTTTCAGACAAATTCAGGGTTGGTTTAAACGCACGTTACAGCCGTCAGCGCGTTGATGGTGTGGGCACAAGCTCTACCGGCTCGCAGGGCACCAACCGTTTAAGAAATTCGGTGCGTTACCAGCCCTATTCAGGCGGAAGTGATTCCGGCGATCTGTTTGATGCCGATTATTTGACCACCGGATTAACCAACCCGATCACTTTAGCAAACCAGGAACTAAAATACGATTACCGCAACGATTTAATTTCAAGTGGTTATGTACAATATTCGATCCTTAAAAACCTGACGATAAAAAGTACCGTTGGATACAACAGAACCAGCAGGCACACTAATACCTTTAACGGCCCGGTGAGTAATGTGGCCAGGAACAATGCGGGTTTGCCGGCCATCCAACTGGATACGGTAGCTCAAAAATCGTTTATCAACACCAATACCATCAATTATAAACCAAACCTGGGTAAAGACCACAGTTTAGATTTATTGGTAGGGCAGGAAATTAACATGGTGGATATTGATTCGAGAACAACGGTGCTCAAATTTTTACCGGTCAACATTTCTGCTGAAGATGCTTTTGTAAGCAGTGCACCGGCAAATACGATCCAGGACAGGCCAACTTCATTAATTTCGGGAACCAGGCAGTTTTCGATTTTTGGAAGGGCATCATATGGTTTTCAAAATAAATACCTGGCTACGGTCAATTTCAGAACAGATGCTTCATCATTATTTGCCGCGGGCAAACAATGGGGCTATTTTCCATCCGCGCAGGTTGCCTGGAGGGTTACGGAGGAGAAATTTATTAAAGACATGCAGTTAACCTGGCTTGATAACTTTAAAGTGAGGTTTAGTTATGGTGCTGCCGGAAATAACCGGATCGGTCAGGATTTATTCAGAACCTTGTTTTACCTGAGCTCTACCACTGGTGGTTATGCAGCAACGGATGGCGCAATATCAACCGGACTGATTTCAGGTACAGCCACCGGAAATATTTTATCTAACCCGAATATTACCTGGGAAACCAATATTTCAAAAAACCTGGGTATCGATATCGACCTGTTCAAAAACAAATTGTCGCTTAATTTAGATTATTACGACAACCGAACTAAAAACCTGTTGTTAAATGCAAACGTGCCACAAACTACAGGTTATTCTACCCAACAGCAAAATGTTGGTAAAACTCAAAATACAGGTTTCGAGCTGCAGTTAAATTATCAGGCGGTAAAAACCAGAAACTTTAGTTATAACACCAGTTTTAACATCTCCTTTAATAAAAATAAAATTGTCGAACTGCAGAACGGCGTAAGTTCTTACATCACGCAATCGGGCTGGGTAAACAGTTTGGGCGATTTTAAAGTTGAAGTAGGAAAACCTGTCGGCCAGTTTTACGGTTTCGTTTCTGACGGGCGTTATACCGTTGATGATTTTACCTACGTACAAAATGCCACTACCGGAGTTTACACCTACACGCTTAAACCAAATGTGGCCAACAGCAGGGTGTTATTGGGCAACCGCGATCCGCAGCCGGGCGATATGAAAGTGCAGAAACTTTCTTCTTCATCGAGCATGATGATCGGTGATGACGACAGGACGGTTTTAGGTACAGCACAGCCAAAATTTACCGGCGGTTTCAACAACCAGTTTGCCTATAAAAATTTCGACCTGACGGTATTTGTAAACTTCAGTTATGGCAGTAAGGTTTATAATGCCAATAAACTCGAATTTACTTCGCAATACAATGTAAAGGACAATAATTTACTGGCAGTGATGAATGACAGGTGGCAGAATTTTGATGCCAACGGGGTGAAAGTAACCGATCCGGCTGTGTTGACAGCGATGAATGCAAATACCACCCTGTGGACACCAACAACCGGAAATTATGCCTTAACTTCTTATGCCATCGAAAACGGATCTTTTTTAAGGATCAGCAATGTAACCCTGGGTTATAGTTTACCACAAAGTTTGATCAAAAAAACAGGTTTCATCTCTAAACTAAGGGTATATGGAACGGTGAACAACCTTTATACCATTACAGGTTACACCGGTTATGATCCTGAAGCAAATACCCGCCGGTCGAACCCGCTTACGCCAGGTATAGATTATGCCGCTTATCCGCGCAGCAGGTACATTCTAGCTGGTATTAACATAGTATTTTAACCTCAACATTAAAGAAAATGAACAATAAATTTATTAAATCGGCTTTAATGGTAATTGCTGTTGGAGCATTGAGTATCACCACTTCCTGTAAAAAATATTTAGATGTACAATCGCCATCAACTTCTTCGCCTGATGTAGTTTTCGAAAGTACGGATAATACCAATGCCGCAGTTATTGCCATCTATAACCGTCTTTGCGGCGATAATGGCTACGGAAGCCGTATTTCTACCTTATTTGGCTTAACCGCTGATGATTTTAAAACTTCGGGGAGTTATAGCTCGTCAGATCGCAGGGGGATTAGCATGTACGGGGCAAGCTCTGACAATACCGACCTGATTAACCCATTTCTGCAATTGTATTCAGGCGTGGAGCGTGCAAATATCTGTATCAAATACATTCCGGCTTCAAAATTATATGCCAATGGATCTGATGCCGAGAAAACCATCATGAAACGCTATTATGGTGAAGCGCTTACTTTACGGGCACAATTTTTATATGAGCTGATCCGCAACTGGGGAGATGTTCCGGCATCTTTTGTGCCATCGGCTGATGCAGAAACATTATACGGCCCAAATGTAGACCGTAATAAAACCTACGATCAGATTATTGCCGATTTAAAAATGGCTGAAGACCTGGTTCCGTGGAGAAGCGGAATTACCGAATACGGCAGTTTCCGTTATACTAAAGGAGCAATTAAAGGTTTAAGGGCGAGGATTGCCCTGGCCAGGGGCGGTTACTCGTTAAGATCAGGAAGCCACACCATGGAGCGCAGTGCTGATTATTTAACCTATTATAAAATTGCCTTTGATGAGTGCCTGGATATTATGAACCACCGTTCGGAACATAATTTAAATCCGGTTTACGAAAATGTATTTAAAAGCCTGCACACCACCACGCGCTATGATGATGCCCATGAACTGATGTTCGAAGTGGCTGCTTTTGGTGGCAATGCTTCTACTGATAGTAAATTGGGTTATTACAACGGTATCCGTTTTAACTCAGCCTCTACTTTTGGCTCGGGCGGTGGCGGTATGAATGCCATTCCAACTTATTTTTATGAATTTGATGCAAGTAAAGATTGCCGCAGGGATGTAACCATTGGTGTTTTCGAAATTGTGGCCTCATCTAAAAAAATCGTTAATACTTTGTTTAACATGACGGACGGAAAGTTCCGTAAATCGTGGACGGCATTTAACAATTCATCTGCTTCGCAAACTTTTGGGGTAAACTGGCCGATGTTACGTTTCTCAGATATCCTGCTGATGTACGCTGAAGCCGATAACGAAATTAATGGTGCGCCATCTGCTACAGCAGTTAATGCCCTGCAAGAGGTTCAGAAACGTGCTTATGCCGGTTTCGAAACCCAGATTCCGGTAACGCCAATGGATAAAACCGGATTTTTTAATGCGCTTGTTAAAGAGCGTTTATTGGAATTTGGTGGTGAGGGCATCCGTAAATATGATCTAATCCGCTGGAATTTATTGGCGAGCAAGTTTGACGAAACACGTACTAAAATACGTGCTTTAATTGCCGGAACGGGTGATTATGTTAACGTGCCAAACTATATTTACGCTAAAGAAAGTAATTATTTATTGGGTACCAGCGTAAATGAAGTGGCCACGCTCGATCTTTATGGCGGTGTGCCTAACAATGTATTTGCTTCTCCGGGTTTAAACAGCTCAACAGCACCAACAGGTTATACGGTTAAAAACTGGAGAAAAGCCGTAACCGAAGATAATTCGATCACCAGCACTTCTACCGGCCTTGCATTTTACTTCGAAGCCAACAAAAAAGAGCTTTTCCCATATCCAAAAACTACATTGATCGAAAACCCAGGCATGGTTCAAAATTTTGGTTATTAACGCATTTATATTATCAATCATGAAAAGAATTATAAATCAATTCGGGCTTAAACTGATCATTTTATCGTTAATGGTTGCGGTAGTTTCTTCTTGTAAAAAAGAGGATGATGCACCCACAGATCCGGCCAGGATTTTTAAGCCCAGCGATATAAAAATTACGTCGGGAGAAACTTCGGCTAAACTAACCTGGACTACGCCTTTAATGTCGACAGGAAAAACCTTTAAATACAGTATCGATTTTTCTACCGATTCGTTGTTTGCAACAGTGAATTACAGCACTACAGCCGATACCGCTGGCGTAACGGTAACGGAAGATAATTTGGCCGTTAGAACAAAATATTACGCCAGGGTTAAGGCCAACGCAACCGAAAGTCAGCCTGAATCGAAGTATGTAAGAAGCAGTGCATTTCAGCTAACAGGTATCCAGCTTTTTTTACTGATCAGGGATAACGAAATTAAAGAAAACAGCATTACTTTGCGTTACACGCCAACTGTTGGTTTAACTTCTATAGTGTTAACCCCTGCAACAGGCGCTGCTACTACCACAACTCTGAGTGCCGGTGATGCATCTGCAGGCTTAAAAGCCATTACAGGATTAACGGCAGGAACAAAATATACCGCCGAACTTTTTGCAGGTACCAAGAGTAAGGGTATTACCACATTTACCACTCTTGCGCCAACCACTTACACCGTAAAATTAAATCCTGGCGATGACCTTGCGGCGGCTATTACTTCAGCAGCCAATGGCGCAATTATTGGTTTAAATCCGGGTACTTACAACATAACCGCATTGTCAACTTTTATTACCCAAAAAACCATTACCATTAAATCAACTTCAGGCAACCCAACAGATACGAAGGTTAACTTTAAAGAGATTGATTTAGAAGGAACGGGTGCAGGGGTAACACTATCGGGCATTGAGTTTGACGGAACTTCGGCCGCCGCCCTTTATTTTATCAATTTTATTGGTACACAGGCATCAAATGGCGCCGCAGCAACTTTTACCAATGTGGTGGTGGATAATTGCATTGCTCATGGTGCTACAACTGCATTCTTGCGTGGCGACAGGGGAACAGCAGCCCGCGATTTCAAAATAACCGGTATTACGGTAAATAATTCAATTGTGTACGATATGGGCGCAAACGGTTCTTCGGCTTATTACACCTTCCATGTAAACAAAATGCAGTTTAATACCCTAACCGTTTCGAAATCTACTTTTTATAACGCTGGTCCGGGTTTAGTTACCGCAAGTACCACCTATACCGGCGATGTTATCCCAACCGTTTCGATTACCAATTCAACTTTTAACGGCTTTGGTGGCAATGCGAAATATGCCTTATTAGATGCTAATACTAACCCGATCAACTTTACGATCCAGAACAGTATTTTGGCCAATACTCCAAAATCAGGCACTGTAAATGCTGCCGCCATTAGGGGTACAGGAGCGGGAAGCACTTTAAGAATTTCGAACAGTAACTATTTTAATTTGTTCAGTGCATTAACCGGTGGAACAGCCTTAACCTTTGGAACGGCAACTTTAGCGAGCAACCAAAGCATTAACATGGGCTGGACCGCCACTACAACTGATTTTACTTTGCCTGCATCCTCGCCTTTAAGAAGCGCAGGAAGTACAGGAGGGCCAATTGGCGACCCCAGGTGGGCATATTAATTTATTTTATGAAGGGCAGGTTTTAATCTGCCCTTTTTTAATGAAATTTAACTACTAATTAAAAATATCGTCATTGCGAGGAACGAAGCAATCCTAATGCAAACGCTGGTAGCGATCGTGTTAAGATTGCTTCGTCGGCTGAAAAAGCCTTCTCGCAATGACGATTCTCCTCGGACTATCAAATTGCGAAGAATATACTGTCATTGATTTTTACAAACTTAGCCATAATGAGAAGAATACCTTATTTTAAACTGATTACGCTACTCTTTTTAAATACCTTATCCTTTATTTACGCCAACGCACAGGATCCTAAATATCCATCAACAATAACCGTTTCAAAAGATGGTGATGCAAACTATAAAACCATTCAGGAAGCAGTAAATTCGGTAAGAGATTTGGGCGAAAAAGAAGTTAAGATTTATGTTAAAAAAGGAATTTATAAGGAAAAGTTGATTATTCCCTCCTGGAAAATCAGGATTTCGATTACAGGAGAAGATGCAGAAAATACCATCATTACTTTTGACGATTATTCGGGTAAACCTCATCCGGCTGGTAAAGATGTTTATGGAAATGCTAAATTCAGCACTTATACCTCTTTTACCGTGTTGGTTCAGGGCAACGATATCCACCTCGAGAATTTAACCATTATTAATTCAGCCGGCCGTGTCGGACAGGCGGTTGCCTTACATGTAGAAGGTGATCGTTTTGTAGCCAAAAACTGTAGATTTCTGGGCAATCAGGATACCCTTTATGCTGCTGTTGAAAATAGCCGTCAATATTATCAAAACTGTTATGTCGAAGGTACAACCGATTTCATTTTCGGCAAGGCCACAGTCGTTTTCCAGGATTGTACGATCAAAAATTTAAGCGACTCTTATGTTACAGCAGCCTCAACTTCTGCACAGCAAAAATTCGGATTTGTTTTTCTAAATTGTAAGCTCGTTGCGGATCCATCGGTAACGAAAGCTTATTTAGGAAGGCCATGGCGACCTTATGCAAAAACGGTATTCTTAAACTGTGATTTAGGCAAACACATTTTACCCGAGGGCTGGAATGCCTGGAAAGGCGACAAGATGTTTCCTGATAAAGAGTTAACGGTTTTTTATGCGGAATATAAGAATAAAGGTGCAGGAGCATCGTCTAAAACAAGATTACCCTGGACGAAACAGCTCACTGATAAAGAGGCTAAAAATTATACTGTAAAAAATATACTGGGTGGACCAGACCAATGGAACCCAATCACAAATTAATTAAAATGAAAACGAATTTCTTTAAGATTTTTGCGGCAGGAACATTAGCCGTTTTATTCTCTTTTACTTTTGTTCAAAAGAAAACAAAATTGTACATCATCGGCGATTCTACCGCAGCCAATAAACAAGAAAAAGCTTATCCGGAAACGGGTTGGGGCATGGCATTGCAATCGTATTTTAAACCTGATGTTACCGTTGATAACCGGGCACTGAACGGACGCAGTACAAAATCGTTTCGCGCAGAAAAACGCTGGGATCCAATTTTAGCGCAATTAAACCCTGGCGATTATGTTTTTATCGAGTTTGGGCATAATGATGAGAAAGTAGACAAACCAACGGTTGGGGTTTCACTTGCTGATTTTAAAATTAATCTGGTGAACTATGTAAAAGAAACCCGAAGCAAAAAAGCTTTCCCGGTTTTATTGACGCCTATTTCCCGCAGGAGTTTCAAAAATGGTGTTTTAATCGATTCGCATGGCGATTATCCTAGGATTACCCGTCAGGTGGCCGATTCATTAAATGTGCCTTTAATTGATATGCTGGCAAAAACAGAAAGTTTATTAACCCGTTTGGGAGATGAACCTTCGATAAAATTATTCAATTACGTCGATTCAGGAAATGTAAATTACCCAAACGGCAAAAAAGATGATACGCATTTAAGTCCGGAAGGTGCTAAACAGGTGGCGGGTTTGGTAGTGAAAGGAATTAAGGAATTGAAATTGAGTTTAGCAAAGAGTTTAAAATAAAAAAAATCGTCATTGCGAGAAGGCTTTTTCAGCCGACGAAGCAATCTCCCTAGAACTGATGATTAATTCATCGTTTAAGATTGCTTTGTCGTTCCTCCTCGCAATGACGATCTACACTAAATAATTCGCAACTAGAAAATATACTTCGTACTTAAGAAGTTCGAATCATCTCCCCTCACAATTTCGTTCAATAACTTTTTATTATCATCGGTAAATTTAGTGGCCACCAAAGAGCGGATAGAAAATGAACGCAGGGCATCCACTACAGAAAGTGTTCCTTCGGCACTGTCTTTACGGCCTGTGAAAGGGAATACATCTGGTCCACGCTGACATTGGCAGTTAATATTTACACGGCTCACCTGGTTCACCAAAGGATCAATCAGTGAAGAAATTACCGCAGCATTGTTACTAAAAATACTCACCTGCTGGCCATGTGGCGAGCCGATTAAATACTCAATAGGTTCTTCCAGATCATCAAAAGGTACAACCGGCACAATCGGGCCGAACTGCTCTTCGCGGTATAATTTCATGTTGCTGTTTACCGGATAAACAATGGCCGGATAAACAAAAGTTTCTAAAGTTTGTCCACCGTTTTTATTGACCACTTTCGCCCCGTGCGAAACCGCATCATCGATACATTCTTTTAAATATTCCGGTTTATTCAGCTCTGGCAGCGGTGTAAGGTTTACGCCTTTTTCCCATGGCATACCGAATTTCAGTTTTTCTACTTCTGCAGATAAACGCTTTAAAAATTCCTGTGCCAGGCTGCGGTGTACATAAACGATTTTTATCGCAGTACAACGTTGTCCGTTAAAAGAAAGCGAACCTAGAACTGTTTCAGAAACTGCTAAATCTAGGTCAGCATCTTTGGTTATAATGGCTGCATTTTTAGCATCCAAACCTAAAATTGCCCTTAAACGGTTTACTTTAGGGTGTAGTTTTTTAAGTTCGTTGGCTACTTTACTCGAACCGATTAAAGTAAGCACATTGATTTTTCCTGATTTCATCAATCCCGGAACAATGGTATTGCCACGGCCATAAATGGTATTCACCACACCTTTAGGGAAACTGGAACGGAAAGCTTCAAGCAAAGGATAGTGCAATAAAGTACCGTGTTTAGGTGGTTTGAATAAAAGTGTGTTGCCCATAATCAAAGCCGGGATCAGGGTAGTAAAGGTCTCGTTTAACGGATAGTTGAACGGCCCCATACAAAGTACTACTCCAAGCGGAGAACGGCGCACCTGGGCCACAATTCCCTGCTCTATTTCGAAACGTGATGACTGTCTGTCGATATCTTTCAATGCATCAATGGTTGCATAGATATATTCAACTGTCCGGTCGAATTCTTTTACCGAATCGGCATAAGATTTACCGATTTCCCACATAATCAATTTCGCAACGATTTCTTTTTGCTCGATCATTTTATGGGTAAAGTTTTCTACACAGGCAATGCGATCGGCAACGCTCATGGTTGGCCACTGCCCGCGACCGTTATCATAAGCGGCTACAGCGGCATCCAAAGCTTCGGTCGATTCTTTCTCTGTACATACCGGAAAACTGCCGATACGCTTTCGTTTCAAACCTTCAGGGGTTTTTACGCATACCGGAGAAAACACTTCATTAAACGGTCCGTTCCATGGTTTCATCTCTCCATTTGATAGAAACTCCTTTTGATTGATTTCTTCCGTGAGCCTAAATTCATCTGGAATCTGGCTCTCTTCAACGAAAATACTTTCGAGGTTTAGCGTTGTACTCAATTTAAGTTGTTATTAGGGTTAAATTAATGTTAAATCTATCGTTTAAGTATAGATTCGTTTGTATAAAAAGGCCGATGATCGGGAAAGCTTTCCTTAACATCAGCCCCTGGTTTATTTTAGTTCAATCACTTTATATTTTGGCACTAAGGTTTTCATCACCGTCCAGCCGATTAAATAACAAACCGCACAGATGGAAAAGATAATGAAATAACCGGCCTCTTCACCTTTAAAACCCATAAAAACAATCTCGTTTTTGCCCGTATAATCGAACAGTAAACCAGAGCCTTTATTGATGATGAAAGAGCCTAAACCACCGGCCATACCGCCAATACCGGTAATGGTTGCAATGGCTTTTTTAGGGAACATATCGCCCACAGTAGAAAAAATATTTGCCGACCATGCCTGGTGAGCCGCACCGGCAATACCGATAATAATGACCGGGATCCAATAAGTAATGTGCCCCAGAGGTTGCGCTGCCAAAGCCAATAATGGGAAAAATGCAAAAATTAACATGGCCCTCATGCGGCCTTCGTAAGGGTTCATACCTTTTTTATCAACGAAATAAGTGGGCAACCATCCTCCGATAATCGAAAGCAGGGTAATCATGTAAAGAACGAATAACGGAAGCGCACTTTGGGTAGAATCCATTCCATAAACCGATTTCAGGTAGGCAGGAGTCCAGAATAAAAAGAACCACCATACGCCATCGGTCATAAATTTACCAAAAGCAAAAGCCCAGGTCTGTTTGTATTTAAAACAATCGATAAAAGAAACTTTTTCTTTGGTTTCTTCTACGTAATCGGCCAGTTTTCTATCGTTAATCACATCCTGCTGAATGTAAGCCAGTTCCTCAGGGCTTACCCGCTTGTGAAGCTCTGGTTTGTTGTACACAAAAATCCATAAGCCCATCCACACAAAGCCCAGGGCACCGATAATGATGAACGACATTTCCCAGCCATAAGCTTTCGCAATAAAAGGAATGGTAATTGGGGCAGCCAATGCACCAACCGTAGCACCGGCATTAAAAATACTGGTTGCAAATGCGCGGTCTTTTTTAGGGAAATACTCAGCAGTGGCTTTAATTGCCGCAGGGAAGTTTCCTGCCTCTCCAACAGCCAGTACGAAACGGGCAAAAATAAAGAGGGTAACACTTACTGAAACTACCAAACCGGTATCGTTAACGCGGGCAATAATTTCTTTAGCGCCTTCAAAACCGACAAACCAGTTTCCATTAACAATGCCTGCAGTTGCTATACCACAGAAAGCATGTAAACAGGCCCCAACCGACCAAACACCGATGGCCCATAAAAAGCCTTTTTTGGTATCCAGTTTATCAACTAAACGACCTGCAAAAAGCATTGATATGGCATAAAAAATAGAGAACAGCGCCGTTATATTTCCATAGTCGTTATTGTCCCAATGAAATTCCGGTTTAATAAAATCCGTCCAGGTTAACGAAAGGACCTGTCTGTCTAAATAATTTATCGTAGTGGCTAAGAATAACAGCAAACAGATGGTCCATCTATATTTGCTTGTTTTGGGTTGGTTCATTTGGTTAGGTATGTTAAATTTTTACTTGCTCTGCTGAATTAGATCGAGGGCTAATTTGGTATTGTCGAATAATTCCTCGTAAAGGCCTTTGCTCATCACATCCTTACTGATTAATTTACTGCCCATACCAACGGCACAAACACCAGATTTAAACCAGGTTTTTAAGTTATCGGCATTAATTTCTACCCCGCCGGTTGGCATAAACAACTGTCCGGCGAAAAGATCTTTGATAGATGAAATAAATTCAGGGCCTAAAATATTGGCAGGAAAAATTTTAATCAACATGGCTTTGTGTTCCTGAGCAACGCTGATTTCAGTCGGCGTCATACAACCCGGAATCCATAGCATACCAATTTTGTTGGCTATTTCGGCAACAGCCGGATTTACAATCGGTGCCACGATAAAATCCGTTCCGGCTTCAATAAAAGCATTTGCATCAGCAGGGGTTTTTATGGTTCCGATCCCCAGATAAAGATCAGGCATTTCGGCATCGCGTACTTCCTTTAGTTTTTTAAAGTTCGGCAGTGCTGATTTACCACGGTTGGTATATTCGAAAACGCGGACACCAGCTTTATACAGCGTGCGTAATATTTCTACGCTACCTGCTTCGCTATCCTGATAAAAAAGCGGTAACATACCCTGCTCTAAAATGGCATCTAAAATTTTGTGCTTGTTGCTAATCATTGCGTATTATTCTTTTTTCTATATCAGCTACGGTACTGGTTGTAGCATCACTTGGAATGTATAATTTATCGTAAGCTGCTGCTGTGGCAAAATTTAAGGTTTCGTTGGCCGGTAACTGGTTGTAAAAGCCATAAATCAAACCCGCCATAAAACAATCGCCACTACCCACTTTATCTAAAATTTCGTCCGAAACATATTCTTCCGATACGGTTAATTCATCCTCGGTATAAATAGCGGTATAATACCTGATGCCTTTGCCATGATCGAACCTGAAGGTATTGGCCACCGCCTTACATGCCGGAAACAAACTTAATATTTCTTTAGAAGTATCGGTTGCCTGCTGTAGTAACGTTTCTTTTGCATAACCCTCAGTTGGTGTTAAATCTTCATGAAGCGCGGTACCCAGCATTTTATTAGCCGCCCACACATTACCCATAATCAGCGTACAATATTGAGCGAGTTCTGGTAGCACGTCAATCGGATCTTTACCGTATTTCCAAAGTTTAGCGCGGTAGTTCAGGTCCAGTGAAATGGTGATGTTTCGCTCTGTTGCTGCTTTTAAGGCTTCCAGGCAAACATCGGCAACAGATTGATTGATTGCAGGGCATATTGCACTGAAATGGAACCAGCTTACCTCTTCAAAAACTTCATCCCAGTTAATCTGGCCAACCTTTAAATCAGCATAGGCCGAATTTGCACGATCGTAAATTACACCGGCATTTTTAAGGTCCTTTCCCTTCGGGAGATAGTATAAACCCAAACGCTCGCCATGGTAAACCATGGGCGTAGTATCAATATTACGGGCATCAAGGTAATCTACAATTTCGCGGGTAACCGAATTATCTGGCACAGCCGATAAATAGGCGGACGGAACATTCCAAAGCGCCAGTGCAGTGGCCACATTCAGCTCTGCACCGCCAACATAAAACGGAAGTTTGTTTTCTTTTAACCAGGCACCATCCATATCAGGACAGATGCGCAAAAGTATTTCACCAAAGCTTAAAACTTTTTTTCCTTTTTTTGATGAAGCGAATATTTGGGTGCTCATTTTTGTGTCTCACCGGCGTATTTCATGCTGTTTTCTGCAACGGTATGAAAATGGAAGGAAAACGATTGAAATGATTTAATTCCAATGAAATACCTTCCTAAAGCCTTATTTTGGTTAAAATTTAAAGTAATTTTTTGCGTTAAAGTACGAAATATCCTGAACAATTTTGCCAACCCACTCCAAATCGTTAGGCAATTCGCCGTTCTCGATATCCTCTCCAAACAGGTTACAAACAATCCTTCTGAAATATTCGTGACGAGGAAAAGAAAGGAAACTGCGCGAATCGGTAAGCATACCTACCAGGCGGCTTAAAAGCCCCATATTCGATAATGCGTTTAACTGTTTGATCATGCCGTCTTTCTGATCCAGAAACCACCAGGCCGAACCAAACTGAACTTTACCGGCAACCGAGCCATCGTTAAAATTACCGATCATGGTGGCAATTAATTCGTTATCGGCAGGGTTGAGGTTGTAAATAATGGTTTTTGCCAGTTTATCCTGGTTATCCAAACGGTTCAAAAATTTAGAAAGCATACGGGCCTGACTAAAATCTCCGATTGAATCCCAACCGGTATCCGGACCTAACTGCCTTAACATCCGGGCATTGTTGTTACGCAACGCACCGAGGTGGTATTGCTGCACCCAGCCTTTTTCGTGATCCCACTCGGCAAAATAAACCAGCATGGCCGATTTAAATTTCAGGTTTTCCTGGTAAGAAATATTTTGTTTACTGCGGATTTTATCAAAAATAGACGAGATTTCTGCTTCGGTATAATCCTCTGCATAAATCTGCTCTAAACCATGATCGGAAACCGAACAGCCATTATCGGCAAAGTAATCGTGGCGGCTTTTTAAAGCATCGATATAATCCTGAAAACTGCTGATGGTTTTATCGGCCACACTTTCCAGCTTATCAATATATTCGTTTAAACCTTCGATATCATCGCTGTTCATCGCCTTATCCGGACGGAAAGCAGGTAACATTTTCAGGTTTGCACCTTCTCTTGCCAGTTGCTGGTGAAAATTTAAACTATCCAGTGGATCATCAGTGGTACAAACCGCTTCTACATTCATTTTGGCCAATAAACCACGTACAGAATACTCCGGGGTTTGCAGTTTTGCAGAACACTCGTCGTAAATTTTCTGAGCGGTTTTGCCCGAAAGTAAATCGGTTACACCGAAATAACGCTGAAGTTCTAAGTGCGTCCAGTGGTAGAGCGGATTACGCAAAGTATAAGGAACGGTTTCTGCCCATTTCTCAAATTTTTCATAATCAGATCCTACGCCGGTAATGTATTTTTCATCAACACCATTGGCACGCATGGCACGCCATTTATAATGATCGCCATATAACCAAACCTGGCTCATATTAGCAAATTGTGTGTTATTGGCAATCTGCTCCGGAATAAGGTGATTATGGTAATCGATAATGGGTAGTGGTTTTGCAAAGTTGTGGTAAAGCTTTTCTGCTGTTTTGCTTTGCAAAAGAAAATTTTCGTCTAAAAAAGGTTTCATGCTATGTGATTTGAGACATTAGATATCCTGTTTGAGATGATCGAAACGAGTATCTATTATTTTTTTATTTATGTAATGTTGTCCCCGGTTTGTGTCCTCACAAACCGGAAATCAATTTATATTTTATTCTCTCAGTGGTCTGTGGGGACACAGACCACGGGAATGGGTCTAAGACTCACGACTTCGGATTCATGACTCCGAACTACAAACTCACTCCCCTTTTCCAAGGAATAAAATCATCCTGGTTAAGCAACACTGCCTTAGGGATTACTTCGCCGCTGGCCGCTTTAATGCAGTATTCCAGAATATCTTCTCCCATTTGTTCGATGGTTTTTTCGCCTTCAATTACTGGTCCGCAGTTGATATCGATGATATCGCCCATGCGTTTGGTTAAAGCATTATTAGTTGACACCTTGATGGTCGGGCAAACCGGGTTTCCTGTTGGCGTACCCAAACCTGTAGTGAACAAAATTAATGTTGCGCCCGATGCCGCTTTTCCGGTAGTGGCTTCCACATCGTTTCCTGGGGTACAAACCAGATTTAAACCTGGTTTAGTGGCGGGTTCGGTATAATCTAAAACATCTTCTACTGGCGATGTTCCGCCTTTTTTAGCTGCACCGGTACTTTTAATGGCATCGGTAATTAAACCATCTTTAATATTGCCCGGAGATGGGTTCATAAAAAATCCAGAACCCACATTTTCAGCAGCCTGGTTATAAGCTGTCATCAACTGGATAAACTTACGTGCAGCAGTTTCATCTTTAGTGCGGTCGATAAGTTGTTGTTCGGCACCGCAAAGTTCGGGGAACTCAGCAAGAAGCACCGTTCCGCCTAAAGCCACCAATAAATCGGAAGTATAACCTACAGCAGGATTAGCACTAATACCACTAAAACCATCGCTACCACCACATTTTACGCCTAAAACGAGTTTACTTAATGGTGCTGGCTGACGTTCGATTTTATTGATTTCGGTTAAACCGATAAAGGTTTTACGGATGGCTTCTTTAACCAACTGTTCTTCGCTCTGCGACTGTTGCTGCTCAAAAATAAATAATGGTTTATCGAAATTCGGACTGCGTTGTTTTAAATCATCCACAAAATCTTTCACCTGTAAATTCTGGCAACCCAGGCTTAACACGGTTACACCAGCTACATTGGGATGATCGGCATAAGCAGCTAAAAGCTTGCTCAACACAGCGGCATCCTGACGGGTACCACCGCAACCACCCTGGTGGTTCAGGAATTTAATGCCATCTACATTTTTAAAAACGCGGTTGGCTGATGGATTGGCCAATCCGATAGAATTTGGATCAGCTTCTTCTAAAATCTCGCCATTTTTATAAGCTTCTACCAGCTGGTGCGCGTACGATTTGTATTTATCGGTTACGGCATAACCCAATTCATTGTGCAAAGCCTCACGGATGACGTCCAGATTGCGGTTTTCGCAAAAAACAGTCGGGATGAACAACCAGTAATTGGCGGTGCCTACACGGCCATCGCTACGGATATACCCGTTAAAAGTACGCCCTTCAAATTTAGAAACATCCGGAGCATGCCATTCGTAATGGTACGGACGGAATTCATAAGGATCAGAAGCATGTTTGGTGTTTTCAGTATCCATTAAACCACCCTTGAGAATGAAATGCTGTGCTTTTCCTACCAGTACGCCATACATAATGATGTGATCGCCCGGATTCATATCCTGCATAAAAAACTTATGTTTCGCCTGGATATCATCCTGTAAAATATATTCGTGCCCATCGTAAATAACGGTTTCGCCCTTTGCCAGGTTTTGCAGGGCAACAAGTACATTATCGTTAGGATGGATTTTTAAAATTCTAGTAACCATTTTAAATTGTTCTTTCTGAATGCAAGTTACTTAAAGTTTCTTTTGCACCCTTATTTTGTAATAATTCAACGTATGATTTTACGGCTGCGTTAAAGCCGGGGTAATTGTTCAGGTTTTTGTCCCAAAGGCGCCTGTCGCCAAGGGTATTATCTACAACGGTTTCAGGATCTTTCCAGTATTCGCATAACACTTCCGCAAATTCATCCTGCACAGGAAAGGTTTTTCCATGAGCGCTGGCTGTATAAGTATCGCTATCTTTATTCACATTCATAAAAAGAATATATGCGGCAACACCCAAAGCGGTAAGTTGTGGCACTTCATTTTTTAAGGCATAATACCTTCTGATGAGCGGCATGTTGCGCATCTGCATTTTTGAGGTGAAATTTAGTGTAATGGCCTGCCACTGATGTTCTAAAAAAGGATTACTAAAACGATCGGTTACACTTTCGGCAAAGGCAAGGGCTTCATCTTCAGTAATGTCTTCACTTACTACCACAGGAGCAATTTCCTCTTTCATCAGTTTTAACACATGGTTGGCGAAATCGTTATCAGCCATTGCCTCTTTTACGGTATTAAAACCTGCTAAAATGGCCAATCCGCAGCTAATGGTATGCGTACCGTTAAGTAAACGCAGTTTTAACTCTTTAAATTTATCGATCGAAGGAACAATGAAAACACCCTTGTCGGCCTTTGCGAAAGACAGAACCTCTTTTACTTTTTCGCTGGATGATTCAATGGCCCACAGCCTGAAAGGTTCGGCCATGATCATGAGTTCGTCTTCATAACCCAATTCATTTTCGATGGCTTTTTGTTCGGCTTCAGGGAGTTTTCCTGGCACAATGCGATCAACCAGAGTTTTGCAGAAATGATTGGCTGTTTTTAACCAGTTTTCGAAATCCCAGCCCAGTTTATTCTGGATGGCAAGATCCAGTACGATTTCTTTTAGTTTATCGGCATTATCGCTGATGAGCTCTGTAGGAACGATGACCATTCCACTTTCAGCTGAACCCTTAAAAGCTTGGTATCTTTCATAAAGAAAAGCCAATAATTTGCCAGGGTAAGATTGTGGCGGGGTATCGGTAATTTTATCTTCACTCTTCACAATGCCAACTTCAGTTGTATTCGAAATTACCACCTGCATTTCGGGCTGGTGTGCGGCTTTTAAAATCTCCGCCCAATCCTGCGAAGCGGATAAAACTCTGCTGATTGAAGCATTGATTGAATTTTCCTCCACACTCACGCCATCTTCAATCCCTTTTACGCAAAGGGTATATAAATTATCCTGTTTCGAAAATTCGTCAGCGCCACCTCTTGAAGTTGATTTAACCACCAAAACCCGACCGTTAAAAATGCCTTTTTGATTAGCTCTATCGATAAAATAATCTGGCAACCCACGTAATAAAACACCTGTTCCAAACTGGATTACTTTTTCGGGTAAGGTTAAAATTCCGGCAATGGGTTTTGTAACCTTATCGCCGTTAATGTTTTTTAAATTTTCTTTGTTTAAAATCATTGGTAATGTGATTTAATCACCAAGGCACGAAGGCACAAAGTGAGATTTATATTTTCCTTTTGACGAGTTATAATTTATTTATTTCCCGTTTGTGGCTAACCACTTCGGGTATTCTTTTTCAATTAATTTTTGTCCCCAGTTGCCATACCAGGCATAACCGTTGCGCCTTTCAGGACTTAGTTCTTCTAATTTTGTTTTGATGGTATTATCACGATCGCCGAAAATCGGGGTGTTTTTTTCCAGGTCGTAAAAACGTGCCCAGGTACTGGCGGTATTATCGGCAATCAAAGCAGCGGTTTTAATATTGGTTTTTGGGTCGCTCGGCCTGTCGAAACGGTAGCCGGCAATTTTATAGGTATCAAACCATTTAATTGCTGCTGTTATTGCATTTTTTTCTGCTGTTGAAGGATTTTTCATCCGCATTAAAAACCTGACAATCCCGGCTGATTCACTTGTACTTAACGAGGCCGGCTCGAAATTCCTGGCTTTTGCAGGCAACATGGTATCTTTATCGTATTGCGCGGCCCAGATGGTTAAAACACCATTCTGTTTTACCTGGGTTTTTAAGATGCAATCGATACCTTTTGCAACTGCTTTTTCCGCTTTTTTGATGTAAGCAGGATTTACCACTTCAAAATCGTTTGTTTGCGTAGCTATATCCTGTAAAATGTTTAGCACATTAATCATTGCATCATCATTGTAAGTAATTTCTGATCGGTACAAGGCCTTATCAGGATAATATTGCGGCCAGCCTCCATTTGCATATTGGGCAGACAGAATATAATCGAGTCCTTTTTCGGCAGCAGTCAAGTAAGTTTTATTCTGTGTTTTTTTATAGGCTTTTACCAGGTACACTACTTCTCTGCTGGTGGCCTTATTATCGAAAGTGGCGTGGAGATCTTTAGTTGCTTTTATCTTTGCTAATAATTCGGGGGTTAAAGCCGCGCCGTAATTAACCACACTTTTATCTTCCAGTTGTTTTGGCCAGCCGCCATTACCCAATTGGTACACGAGCATTTTATCTGCTGTAGCATCGGTTGGTTGCTGCGCATAACACGATAGTAATAAAGTGCTGCAGATAAGGGTGAATAATATTTTTATTTTCATCATTTGGTTTGTTAGTTTTTGCCACGGAGACACGGATTAACACGGAGGATTTTTCTCCTCATCCGTGGTCTGTGTCCCCACAGATCACCATTTAATTCTTTTTCCGCGGCTAATATTTATTTATCTGTGTTCATCCTTTTCATCTGTAGTTAAATCTTACCTCTTCCCTGGCACCTGTTTAATCAGCCAGTTCACTAAATCATTGGTGGCTTTAAAGTTTTCAAAATCTGCAGGTAATTTTCTTCCGTCGATATATTCATTATAAAACCAGGGATCACCAACAGCGAACACTGTTCCTTTGCCATACTTTGCAGTGGCAACGATTACATCTCCCTGATCAGTTAAAGCCGAAACTGCCGGATTTTTCGCTACGATAGTCGAAATTTCTTTGATGTACACTTTCTTAGCGGTCTTGAAAATGGAGTTCCCGGCCGGGATTTTTATTGCGCCCTGTTCAAAGTTTGCACCCTGTACTTTATTGCGGCTATCTTCGTTAAAGTGGATACCAAAGGTTTCGGGCAGTACATTAAATTTTGAAATTTCGCAGTTACCTGCATCGTTTAACAGCAATACCAAAACACCACCAGCTTTAACCCACTCGCTGATCTGTTTGGCATGTGCGGCATTCATGAAATTTGGATTAGCGGTTTCCTTTTCCGTATCAGGATCAACAATAATGTAAATATTGCTTCCTTTTAGATTTGAAGTAGTTGGTGCAGTTTTAAGCGTAGTCGTTTTTACGCCGGCATCGTTAAATACTTTTCCGAATAAAGAGAAACCGTTGTTATCATCTTCTTCCCAAAGGTAATGGAAAGGAATTTTATCACCGGTTGGCCCTGTCATGTATTCGTTATTAAAGAAATTATCAACGGTTACGGTTAAACCTTTTCCTGTTTTTGGAAGCAGATCTACTTCCATTTCGGCGGCTGCACAAACAAATGCACCCATTCCTTTCGGATCATTCGTAATTACCTTTTCGCTGATGTAATAATCGAAACTGCCATCGCGATATTTCGGTTTTCCGCCCAAACCTGATACTGAAACGGTTTTAGTGAGATTTACCCTTTCATCGCCTGCTTTTTCGACAAATTCTTTCTTTAAACCGGCATAACCTTTATTTGCAGCAGCCATAAATGATGGTGCTAACCAGCCTTTACGCACGCCTTTAGCCAGGCCATATACAAACATGCTCGATGCTGAACTTTCGAGGTAATTTCCTTTACGGGTTGGCATATCGAGAATATCAAACCAAACCCCTGATTTAGGATCCTGGTATTTTACGGCAGCAGTTGCTGTACGGTTTAAAATGGCCAGTAATTCTTTTCGTTGTGGATGATTGGCCGGGAAATTATCCAGCACATCAACCAGGGCCATAATGTACCAGCCCATTGCCCTTCCCCAGAAATTTGGCGAGCGACCAGTGGTTTTATCGGCCCATTGTTCGGTCCGGCTTTCATCGTAACCGTGATAAAGTAAACCTGTTTTAGCATCCCGAGAGTTTTTTTCCATCAGGATGAACTGTTTGGCAATGTCATCAAAAGCCGCATCTTTTTTCATCAGCTTTGCATATTCTGCGTAAAAAGGTTCGCCCATGTATAAACCATCCAGCCACATCTGGTTTGGATAAATTTTCTTGTGCCAAAAGCCACCTTCTTTGGTACGCGGTTGTTTTTGCAACTGATCATACAGTTTGGTTGCCGCTAAAAGGTATTTCTGTTGTCCGGTGACTTTATACAGTAATAATAATGACCGACCGTTTTTGATGTTATCGATATTAAAATCATCGGGTTTATAAGTGGTGATATTGCCTTCTTTATCCAGATATGCATCCATCGAGCTCTGGATATATTTAAAATATTTTCCATCACCTGTATTGCGCCAAACTGCTGCAGCACCCTCTAAAACCACACCCATATCGTAGCTCCATCTCGGTCCCTTTGGGCCTCTTAAAACCGTTGTATCCTGCCATAGTTGTTCAATGGCCGTTAGGGTTAACTGTTCCGACAATTTCTTTTGGGCGAATCCACTTTGTGTTAAAATGGAAAAACCGATAAATGCAACTGCTGTATATAAGATTGATTTCTTCATCTTCAATTATTTTGAAATTTCCAGTGCTTTTTTGTCTACTTCTGTACTTAAAACAGATGCTGTTTTTGCTTTGGAAACATCGGTTCCGCTAATTTTTACACCTTTTGATTTTTCGCCTGAAACATCGAATAAAACCTTGCTGTTAACCGGGTAGGTGAGTTTACTGATGTTAATATTGGACCCGTTCTGAATCATCACTACCGGACTGGTATCTTCTGTAATTACATTTACGTTTTTAAGGAAAATTCCTGCTGCTTCAATAATCTCGATGCCTTTTTTTGCTTTTATGGTTACATTTTCCAGATGCACATCTTTGATATTCATCTCAGGTAATCCCCTGAAAAAGATTGCTTTTTCGGCGCTATTGGCTACTATATCTTTAATGTAAAAATTCCTGAACTGGGGCGTGGCTTCGGTAACGGGAACAGTAACGGTTTTAACAGTTTCGCGTTTTTCGCCGGCCAAAGGAACCGGATCAACTGCAGCGTAATACATATCGAATAAAATGGCTTCGCCGGGGATATCGATCATGTTGATGTTATTGATAAAGATATTTTCTACCACACCGCCACGACCGCGGGTGGTTTTAAAACGCAGACCAATATCGGTACCGATAAAGGAGCAATCGTACACCCAGATATTTTTAGCACCACCGCTCATTTCGCTGCCGATTACAAAACCGCCATGGGCATGATAAACGATATTATTTCTTACAATTACATTTTCGGTTGGCACACCGCGTTTACGTCCGGCCTCATCGCGGCCAGATTTAATGCAGATCCCATCGTCGCCAACGTCAAAAGTGCTGCCCTCGATCAATACATTTTTGCACGATTCTACATCAACACCATCTCCATTTTGTGCAAACCATGGGTTTTTTACCTGTAAATTTCTTAGCGTTAAATCTTCGCATAATAAAGGATGTAAATTCCATGCAGGCGAATTCTGAAAGGTAACGCCTTCTAAAAGCACTTTTTTACAGCCCGTTAATACCAATAAATTGGGACGGAGAAAATCTTTGATATCATCATAATCTGCCGCAGTTTTTCCTGCTTCAATTACGCCGGCATTTTTGGTATTCGAACCTTTAACGGTTTTCTCTGACGGATACCACATTTTCCCGTCAGCTTTAACGATTCCACCCGATGCAACGAGGTTTTTCCACTGTGTTTCGGTGAGTTTATCTTTTTTAACCATGCGCCAGGCACCACCGTTACCATCAATGATCCCGCTGCCGGTAATGGCAATGTTTTCGAGATTTATACCCGAAATCGGGCTCTGGTTGCGCCATGCAGGCTGGCCTTCCCAATTTCCCTGAACGAGTTTATATTGATTAAAATCGGCAGTAAACTGAAGAATCGCGTCGCGTTTTAAGTGTAAATTTACATTGCTTTTCAATTCGATAGGTCCGGTTAACCATAGGCCGGATGGAATTAACACCACACCACCGCCTTTTTGGCTCACGCTGGCAATGGTTTTATTAATGCTTCGGGTATTTAAGGTAATTCCATCGCCTTTTGCACCAAAACTTACAATGCTCGTAGTATCTTTTTTAAATTTAACCTGCTGAATAACGGGTAAGCTTTGCTTTTGTTGAGCCATAGCCGTTGCAGAAGATAAAATTAAGCATGCGAGCGCTATTTTAATATGGCATAAACGACCAGAAATATGTTTCATTATTCGCGTTGTTAAATTATACTTGGTTATTGTAATAACAAGTGTACGTTGTTTGCAGTTAAAACAGAAGAGAAATCTATGCAATCGTTACCGGAAACCCGGACAAAAAAACCAATTCAAAAACCTCATTAATCGCTGCAAAACAGATAGTTACGCCCGTTATTTAGCTTCCGGATTCCACCCACGGAAAACGTTTTCCAAAATGTAAGCCTTATACTCATTATCCGTTAACTGGTGCGACCAATTGGCCCTGTTTTTAGGATCGGCACCCTTGCCAGTGCTTTTATATTCAGCGTAATAAGCCGTTTTTTCGTTGCTTTCTTTACCCCAGTTGTTCCAGCCTTCGGGACGGATAAAACCGGGTAGTTCGCAATTGAGGTAGGCAACTTTGGCATAAGGCCTCCAGGGGCGACCCAGGTAAAAACTATTGGCAGGAGCATCTCCCCTGATTTTACATTTATTCAGAACGTAGCCAAATTTTGTGGTATCAGCTGTTGAAGCAGCCGTGATGTAGCCCGCTTTTTTGCAAAAAATGGTACAACTTTCAAACCAGGCCGTAGAGGCGCCGAAAATAAAATCGACTGTTCCTTCGATGTAGCAGTTTTTATAGTACTGGCGGTTATTGCCTCCATAAGTATAAAGTGTATCCTGGAAGCCCAAAAACCTGCAATTGATAAAAATCAGTTTATCACCGCCAGCCCAAACGGCTACAGCCTGCCCTACCGGACCAGAAGAATTTTCGAAAGTGATGTTCTCTGCAGAAAAACCTTCGCCATAAATGTAAAAGCTTGATGAACCCGAAGTGCCTTTTTCTTCTCCAAAAGCATTTTTCTTCTGGGCATAATCATCGTAGGTTAAAATGGTTTCATTCAAGTTCTCGCCGATAAACTTTACATTCTTTTTAGAAGCCGCCAGTACCAGCTTTTCTTTGTAAATGCCTTTTTTAATGAAAATTATGGTTGTTTTATTTCTGAAATCGGGAACGGCGTGAATGGCTTCCTGTACGGTTTTAAAGTTTCCGCTGCCATCTGCTGCCACCACGAAATCGGGTTTAATATCCAGGGCGTAAACCGCAGAAGAAACAGCTACTAGAAAAAATAGGATGATTGCTCTCATATTAATTTGGTTAGGCTTAAATTAAAATCGGCCACGTAAAAGTATAAACTTCGTAACGCAGCCGTGTTTTAAAATATATGATGAACAATTTTAAACATTAATATTCATCAGAAAGAAATTTTTCAAACATTAAACATCGCAAACGATGTCGGGAACGATTGCACAATATCAGCTTGCCTTAAAATAAAAAAAAACTTAATCTTGTTGGCAGGCTAATTGACAATTAAGCGATCTAGCCACGTTAAGATTCCGCCTTCGCAGGAAAACGGAACGCTGCAATAACCAAATATTAAAAACATCATTGTAAGATGAAATATCTATACAGTTCAATCCTATTTATAAGTGTTAGTATAAATGCCTTTGCCCAACAAACGCCAGATAAAAGATATGTTTCGAAAGTTTGGGTTGCCGATCAGGCGAACGGAACCTATAAAAATCCGGTAATCAATGCAGATTATTCCGATCCTGATGCCATCCGCGTAGGTGACGATTTTTATATGATCGCCTCCAGTTTCGATGCCATTCCCGGATTACCGGTTTTGCACTCAAAAGATCTGGTGAACTGGAAAATTATCGGCCATGCTTTAAAACGCCAGCCACCTTTCGAGCATTTCGAAAAAACACAACATGGCAATGGGGTTTGGGCGCCTGCAATCCGTTATCATAATGGCGAATTTTACATTTATTACCCGGATCCCGATTTTGGCATTTATTTAACCAAAGCTAAAACCATAACCGGAGATTGGAGTGCCCCGAAACTGGTTGCAGCAGGTAAGGGATTAATTGATCCATGCCCATTGTGGGACGAAGATGGCAAGGCTTATCTGGCTTATGCCTATGCAGGCAGCCGTGCGGGAATTAAAAGTGTGTTGGCAATTATGCCATTAACCAGCGACGGCTCAATAGCAATAGAAACCGGTAGAATTGTGTACGATGGACACGAATTAGACCCCACTATTGAAGGGCCAAAATTTTACAAACGCAATGGTTATTATTATCTGTTCGCACCTGCCGGAGGAGTTTCTACAGGCTGGCAACTCGTTTTAAGGAGTAAAAATGTTTACGGTCCGTATGAAAGAAAAGTGGTGATGGATCAGGGAAAATCTGCTGTTAACGGGCCGCATCAGGGCGCCTGGGTCAACACACAAACCGGTGAAGACTGGTTTTTGCATTTTCAGGATAAAGATGCCTACGGACGAGTGGTGCATTTACAGCCTATGAAATGGGTAAATAACTGGCCGGTTATCGGTATTGATAAAGATGGCGACGGAAAAGGCGAGCCTGTGGCTACTTATAAAAAACCAAATGTGGGCAAGGTGTACCCGATTGAAACTCCGGCAGAAAGTGATGAATTTAATGCTGCGAAATTTGGTTTGCAATGGCAATGGCAGGCCAATCCGCAGCCCACCTGGCTATTTACAGATGCTGCTAAAGGAATATTAAAATTATATACGGCCAGGATGCCTGATGAAGCGAAAAACCTGTGGGATGTTCCGAATTTATTGATGCAGAAATTCCCTGCTGATGAGTTTATGGCAACCACAAAACTTTTGTTTAAACCTAATCCTAAATTGGAAAATGAAAAAACGGGCTTAGTGGTTATGGGAAGAAGTTATGCACAGATGAGCATCAAAAGCAAAAAAGATGGTTTGTACCTCATGTATGGTGTTTGCCAGAATGCTGATAAGGGAAAAGCAGAGAATGAAAAAGAAATAATTAAATTAAAATCTGCTTCGGTTTATTTCCGTGTAAAGGTTACCACAGGTACTAAATGCCAGTTCAGTTATAGCGAAGATGGAATAAATTTCAGTAATGCGGGTGATGAATTTCAGGCAACCGCCGGGCAATGGATTGGAGCAAAAATGGGAATATTTGCGATCAGGGATACACAAACGAATGATTCGGGAATTGCTGAGTATGATTGGTTCCGTGTAGAAACTTTAAAATAAAATAGGATGAAAAAATACAAATTTCTGCTCGCAGCATTTGGTGCTGTTTTATTCATGTCTTTCATCATGAAACCTAAACCTGTGAAAGTTTATTTGATAGGCGATTCTACGGTTGCTGATTATACTTTGGAAGATGGATATATGCAGAAAAAATATCCGATTACGGGTTGGGGGCAGGTTTTTCAACAGTTTTTAACAAAAGACAGTTTAAAAAAATTAACTAATCTGATTAAAAGCGATAGTGCATTGGTTGTAGATAAAGCAAAAGGCGGCAGAAGCACCCGGACTTTTTTTGAAGAGGGCAGATGGAAAGATGTTTTATCCACTTTAGACAAAAATGATCTGGTAATGATCCAGTTTGGGCATAATGATGCAGCCAAAGATAAACCCGAACGTTATGTAGCTATTGCCGGTTATAAAGAATTTTTAAGGATGTATGTAAAAGAAACTAAGGCTAAAGGTGCTTTACCCATCCTCGTTACCCCTGTTACCAGAAATTACCCTTGGAAAGACGGTAAACTGGGCAGCGCACATGGCGAATATCCGCAGGCTGTAAAAGATGTAGCCAAAGAATTAAATGTGCCCATAATCGATCTTACTTCACTTTCAGCAGATTTTTTCACCACCAAAGGAAACGAATTTGTAAGCAAACACTATTTCATGAATTTAGATTCGGCGAAATATGAAGCTTACCCGAAAGGGCAGAAAGATAACACGCATTTCCAGCCAGAGGGAGCTAAAGAAGTTGCGAGGTTGGTATATGAGGAATTGAAGAAGATTAACGGAGGACAAAATTAGACCTCGGAGGTTTCAGAAACCTGCGAAGTATTGGCAGTTAGCATTAAAACAACTGACTTTTGTTAAATAAACCTGATAGGACGTAAAGCCCGAAGCGAAGCATGAGCAAGGACTTGAAGGGATCGCAGGACTACATTGACCGAAAGGTAATGAACTATTGTTTTCCAAAAAAACATCGACCACCTGAGCCACCCGAGGGCATCTCCGTTAGGTTCAGACCTCGCAGTTCTGAGAAACCTGCGAGGTCTGAAAATATTTACCCAACCATTACTTTTGCTGTAATAGCGAGCCTGTTCCAGGCGTTAATGGTTACAATGGCCATAATAATCTGCGCTACCTCCTGCTCGTTAAAAAAGCCTGCTACTTTCTGGTAAGTGGCATCGGCAACGTGGTGGCTAATTAAAGTTACTTCTTCTGTTAAAGCCAACACAGCTTTTTCCTTTTCGCTAAACAAAGTGGTTTCTTTCCAGGCGTTTAACAGGTATAAACGTTGTTCGGTTTCGCCGATTTTACGTGCATCGGTTGAGTGCATGTTTAAACAAAATGCACAGCCGTTAATTTGAGAAGCACGCATTTTGATCAGTTCTAAAAGGATCGAATCCAGTTTGCTGGTTGATAAATATTTTTCTAAACCATACATGGCCTGATAAGCTGCAGGCTCTACTTTTGGGATATCAATTCTGTTTTCCATTTTATTTGTTTTTTGATTACGATGTAAAGGTCGGCATCATAAAAAACAAAAAACTTAATGTAGTTTAAGAAATGAATTTTCTAACCGGAAAACACGTAAATTTCTTCGCAAATTGCGCTAAATAAGCTTAAAAGTCCTGTTAGTTTGCCATTTAAACTATGCGACAAATTTATGCGATCCGTCATTTCCTTGCCGTGGTTCGTGTCTCCACGAACCACCAGATTGTACAAAAATATCTTATTCTAGCCACGGATGCACGGAAACACGGATAACATATCGCATATAATAGCTTAATAGTTCGTGTAGACACGAATTACGGAGTTAAAACTTACAGATTTCTCCGTTCCGCTTCGCTTTAGTCGAAATTAAGAATCAATAAGCCCAAATCCGTTTAAGTACTTTGCGGGGGTTAACAAGGCACTATTTCTTTGCTCTGATCTTACTTAAAAATTCCGGCGTAAAACCTAAGTAAGAAGCCAGCATATATTGTGGTACGCGTTGCACAAATTCGGGAAACAAACTGTTAAAATGGCGGTACCTTTCTTCTGCAGTCTGGCTATAAAGGAATTTGATTCTCCGCTGGGATGCCTGATGGTTTTTTTGTAAAATTAACCTGAAATACCTTTCCAGTTTGGGCAGTTTATGGAACATTTCATCGTAATGATGATGTTCAATGGCAATTACTTCTGTTGCTTCTGCTGCCTGGATATAAAATTCGGAAGGGATTTGAAAAAGGAAGCTGGTGAGATCGGTAATCCACCAGTTTTCAATGGCAAACTGGGTAGTTTGCTCTGCACCTTTAATATCAATAAAATAAAGCCTCAGGCAACCTTTCGCCACAAAATAATTGGCCCTGCAGGTTTGTCCTTCGGTTAACAAAAAGGCTTTCTTTTTAACGGAAAAAGATTTGAGCATCGGTGCAAGAATCTCCTGCTCACCGGTACTCAAATCTATAAATCTATTAATATGGCTATAAAGTGCACTATACATGTAATCTTATTGATTATGCTAAAGTAGCATAATTATAAGAACCTCATGGCGCTAAAGCGAAAAGGCTTTAAAAATAGGGTGTGCATATTGCCCCCAGTTTTTCATTGCCGAAAGTAATATTGCTTTCAATCCTTTATTATCGGTTGGTTTTCCTTTTGTGGGTGCCAGCAGGTCTTTTTCGGGTACAGTAACCTCTGTTACTTTAGTTGCAAACCAGGTTACATTTTCGTGCGGCAAGGCTAAACCTAAAATCATCCCGGGTAAGCCGGTAAAAGATTCTGGTCCGCCGGAAACCGCGATCTGGTTGCTGTAATAAGCCACTACATAAACCGAATCCATAATAATTGCATTTGCCCTGCGGCATTCGTAACCGGCAATTTCACGGGTTTCGTCGGTAATTTTCCAGTTTATTTTACGCACGCTATCTTTAACCAGGTACACCTCTTCGTACACATTTTTTTGCGTGATACTGGTTTGCTGATCGAAATTCGTGGCAATTGTATTTTTTAAATCAGCCAGCGCATCAGATGAGATCCAGTTGTTGCTTGCTGTTTCTTCTACTGTAGGCCATTTATATAAACTTTTATCCCTGGTAAAACTTAAAGTACTCTTGGCAACCTTAAACTGAGGATTATTTTTTTTGTACAACTCGAAAGCCTCATTCATATAACTTTCATTGTCTTTATCGATTTTCTTTTTGATCAACGCATATATGTTCGATCTTTTTTCGAATTCGATTACACCGTTTTGCACGAAGTGGATATTTTGGGCAAAAAGATCGCTGCTGATGAAAATAACAGCAAAAAGGATAATATATTTTAGTGTAGTTTTCATAATTATTTCTGTGTTTTAATACCGCCGCCCATTTTGTTGAAATCCCATGATACCGAGAACATAAAATACCGTTGAATGGTGGTATTCCGGGTTTCTCTGATGGTGGTATTGGTTGCCGAACGATCAAACCCAACATTCTGGTTTAAAATATCATTTACGGTTACCGCAAATTTTAAATTTTCAGATTTGAAGAATTTTTTACCCAGTGAGGCATTCCAGATAAAGCGCTCAAAACTCTTGTTCAGCACCTGTGTTTTTCCATTATACTGGTATTCTCCGTCAGTTGAAATTTCGAATTTAACCGGTAATTGCACATTTCCGGAGAAGTAGCCGCTTAATCCCCATCCATCACTGTTAGTACCAATACTTACCCTCGACATGTTATAAGTCGGACCAAAACGGCCATAAAAACTATACTTCTTTTCTACATATTTTGAAATATTTAATCCTCCGCCATAATTATAGTTTTTAGTGTTGTTTAATGTCCTGCCCTGGTTAGTGGTAATGTAGTTATAATTAGAATTTCCATTCGCATCCAGGTTTAAACCAATGTTCATGTCCAGAAGCTTAATTTTCCGGCCAACCTGCCCGTACAGGTAAAAGTTGGTCTGCATTTTATCCGAGAAATTGATATAACTGTAGGTACTCTTACCAGCACCATCGGTATTCACATCACTAATGATCGGATTTGAGGTAAAACTATAAGAACCGCTTAACCAAATGGATTGATTGGTTAACACTTTGTAGGAGTTATAACTTGCATTTACATTGCTTCTGAAGGAAGGCCTTAAATCCTGATTTCCTTTAACCACATTAAAAGGGTCGTTGTTTACCCTAACCGGTTGCAACTGATCAAGCGAAGGCTGATTGGTATTACCATTATAATTAATTCTAAGCGATTTTTGCTGAGAGAAACGATACTGATAAGATGCCTGAGGCATATAATTTACAAAATTCCGGATGTACGTTCTGTTGTGGTAAACATCATCCTGTTTAAAGTTTACCCCACTAAATTTAGAGCCGAAATTGATTACCGTTTTACCTTTTTTATAGTTGAAAATGGCACCTCCCTGATTAATGGTCTGGTTCAGTTCGAAGTTATTGCTGAATAATGTATCTAAAATATCATACCTGCCGCTACCAGATTGATTGAAGGATCTGCGGTCTGATTTCCCATTCATTAACGTCAAACCATAGTTCACAATTACCGTTAAGGTTTTAGAGAGTGGTTCGGTATAGGCTGTATTTAACTTAAACGAATTGTTTGTGATATCGTTTACCTTAAACTGATTGGTAAGGCTGTCTACGATTGCACCCGTTTCTATAATACGTCGTTTATTTTCAGAGTTCAAATAGCCTTCAGTACTGTTTTTATTGATCGACTGATTAAGATTTAAGGATAATGTACGCCCTTTTTTCTTCAGTTTTTTGGTTAACAAAACATTCATATTAAAATTCTGATCATCTGCCTCGTTGGTAACCGTTCTATCTGATGAATTTAAGAAATACTCATTTTCTCCGTTTGTAGTTGTTACATAATGGTTTGAAGTGTTACTTTTTTTCAGGGCGCCATCAACACTCACTTTCATGGTTAAGGTGGTATCTATTTTTATTTCGTAAGTCGCATCCAGTTTTTGCCTGAACATGTCGTTATCAAAATCTTCATCTGAAGTGCTAAACTGCGTTCCTGAAGCTAAATTATTCTGGCTGATGGAATTCCGGCTGCCTTTTACCCTGATCGATCCGATTTTATAATTGGTATTGATCGATTCTTTGTCTTTGTTCCACTTATTATCGAAATGCAAGCCACCTGTTCTGGCCACCGGCAAACCCACCCCGTTATACCTGCCATCGTACGAATCGAAATCATCGCCACCGCCATAGCTAAAATACATTCCGCCATCATCGGTCATCGTTAAACCGCTCGATCCGCTGTATTTATCGCGGTCATCCCAGCCTAAACCTACTGTTCCGTTATTGCCCAGAATACCGTAGGCAGAGAATTTCTTTTTACCCCAGAATTTGTTGAACATCGCCTGTCCCTGGTAAAAATCTTTCGTTCCGTAACCACCCTGCACTTTACCGAAATAACCGTTCTTTTTATCTTCTTTTAGTTTGATATTCAGCGTTTTGGTTTTCTCGCCATCATCTATACCGGTAAAACTGGCCTGGTCGCTGGCTTTATCATACAGCTGAACTGATTCTACCATATCTGCCCTGAGGTTTTTGGTTACCAAAGTTGGGTCATCGCCGAAAAACTCTTCACCATCTACCAGTACCTTTGGAACGGTTTTGCCCTGGGCGGTAATTTTTCCGTCCTTATCTACCTGAAAGCCTGGAAACTGTTTAATCAGGTCTTCCACTTTTGAGTTTGGCTCAATATTATAAGCTTTAGGATCGAACTCGGTGGTATCGCCTTTAATTTTTATAGCGGTACGGTTTCCTTTAATAATTACATCAGAAAGGATTTTAGCCATTCCGGTAAGATTGATTTTTCCATAATCCTTCAGCTGAGTGGTAGAATCTAAGGTAAAATGATCAACAAAATCGGCATATTTTGGATAAGATACCAACAGGATAAACTTTCCTTTTTTAATGCCATTAATTTCGAAAGAGCCGTTTTCGGCTGTTCGGGTAAATTTTACCAGTGTAGAATCTTTTGCATTTAAAATTGCAACGGAAGTTCCGGACAAAAGGGTGGTAGATGCGGTGTCAATCGTTCGGCCTTTAATGGTGTGAAGGCCCTGTGCTTTTGAGTATGAGCTAATCAATACTAAAAAACACAACGAGAGGAATAGACGTGTCATAGATAAGGTTTGGTTTTGTTGCCCGAATATAAAACTAATATATTAGTTGCGCGCAATGCTTTAACCTTTTTTAACAAATTAAATCCTGAGCCTTAATCATTAAGCTTAAAACGTTATATCTTTAATAAAAAAATCAGATGAAATTACCTTCTCTCCAACAACTCTACAATGGGTTTGTAAATGTAATTAAGCGTTTTCCCTTACAATTTATTTTTGCAGTTGCTGCAACATTGTGCTGGTGCTATTATATCCATATTTCAGATTATCGGGACTACTCAGAACAGAACGAAAATTTAAAAGATCATTTAATAAAGGCCATTGCCATTTTAAACCTGGCGCTCACACTCTTATTGGCCCTCGATTTAATTTCAGAACGGAACCAATACGCAGTAAAGAAAAAATGGTTATTGCGTTTGGGTGGGTTACTCATCTGTGTTTTACTTTATTTCAGCCTCGATCCGACCAACTATTCAGCAGATCTTTACCGCATTTTCTTATTTGCTTTTGCCTTCCATCTGCTTGTTGCATTTGCACCATTTATCGGCCAGGACAATGTAAACGGCCTCTGGCAGTTTAATAAAGCCCTTTTTCTTCGGTTTCTTACTTCTGCACTTTATTCTGCGGTACTATATGCTGGTTTGGCTATTGCCCTGGTTGCCATTAACGGATTGTTTAATGCCGAAATTAAATGGCAAACATATATGATCCTATTTGCCATCATTAGCGCAGGATTTAGCACCACATTCTTTTTGGCAGGAATTCCTACCGATTATAAATTGCTGGAAAAAGATCATAGTTACCCGAAAGGCTTGAAAATATTTGCCCAGTTTGTACTTATTCCACTGGTGACTATTTATTTAGCTATTTTACTCGTTTATGAACTCAAAATCGCGGTGTTATGGGAATTGCCAAAGGGTTTGGTTTCCAGCCTGATTTTAGGTTACGCTGTTTTTGGAATCCTGTCATTGCTCCTGGTTTTTCCGGTTAAAGAAACCGCAGGTAACAGCTGGATTAAATTATTTTCCAAATTCTTTTATGTCATGATGATTCCCTTAGTGGCGCTTTTATTGCTTGCCGTATGGAAAAGGGTGGGGCATTATGGCATTACAGAAAGCAGGTATATTTTAACTGCACTGGCTTTATGGCTGGCTGGGGTAACCATCTATTTTCTCTTCAGTAGAAAGCAGAACATTAAAGTAATCCCGATAAGCTTGTGCATCATTTCGCTATTGGCTACTTATGGCCCGCAAAGTGCCCTTTCTGTATCAAAATACTCGCAGTTGAGCCGGTTAAAGCGGATCATGGGCAGCCAGAAAAAAGACGATATTAAAGAAAAACCAGCGGTAATCAGATATCTGGTGTACACCCACGGATTAAAAACCCTTCAACCCTTTACCAAAAGAGATCTTAGTAAAATAGAAGAAAAAATAGATGCTACCAATAGCTATCGGTACAGCATGCGCATGAACGAGGTTGATACCGCATTGGCTATTTTTAAAGTTAAAGGTGATTTGGAATATGATCACGGTGTAAGCATTACACTCCAAAATGATGAAAACCAGGTTTTAAATGTTAAGGGTTATGATTACCTGATCGAAATGAATGGATATCAGGAAAAAAAAATAACACGGCTTTACGGTACAGATTTAACAACAAATAAAATCGGTTCAAAACTCCTGCTATTGGTTAATAATCAACCATCACTTCAGCTTGATTTAAAAGAAGTATTTAAGCAAGCCGTTAATGCCTATAAAAAAGGTGCCTTAAAAACCACCAATAAAAAACAGGAATACCTTTACCCAGCGAAGCTAATGAGTGTTTCTAAAAGTATTAACGGATACCAATACACCATCATCGTTACGTCTTTACAAAGCACTTATTATGAAAACGATAGCAAGGATTATTTTTGGAGTGAGACAAAGAGTTATCTGCTCATTAAAAAGCTTTAAGCCAAATCACTTTTAATAAATGGCCGGTCTTTAACCAAATCGGCTTTTTTGTTTATCGAAGTTTCAAAAAACAAGCAGGTTTTCGTATAGGTTATTTTGGCGTTCGTCTATAAATAAAAGCGCATGGTATAATAGCCTAAAATTGGCTGAAACGTTTTTACCAGATCGCAGTCTTAACTACAAAAACACCTAATTACTAGGGATTTAAAATTAAGATTTATAAACATAAAATATTAAGGTCATGAAAAACTCTATCAAAAATTTATTCGCAGCAGCATTAGTAATGGTTACTTTAAGCAGCGCAACAGTTGTAGCAAACGCAACAGAAAACAATGCTAACTACACTGCTATAACCAAAGTTAAAAACATCAGCAAAATTGTGGTATCAGGCAATGTGAAACTGATCCTGGTTCAGGATGCCAAGGAAAGTGTTGAGGTTTACGATCAATATTACACCAAAAATGCTTTGGTACAACAACAGGGAGCAGAATTGAGAATCAGTTCATTTGATAAAAATGCCTTAACGGTTATAGCGCATGTAAATAATTTAACCGATATCGAAGCTTCAAATACTGCAACTGTAAGCACTGCCGGAACTTTCAACCTGTTAAATCTGAACGTGGTTTTAAATGATGAGGCATCGGCAGACATTAAAGCCAATACCGTTAATTTATCAACGAATGTGAAAGATGATGCATCCTTAAAATTAGAAGGCACAACCGATTCTCACCAGGCCGTTTTGGGTATAGCATCTAAAATAAATATGGCCGGTTTTACCGCTCAGGAAACCAGTATCCGATTAACCGGAAAATCACTTTTAGCCAACAACAAATCCCGTTACGATGATATTCGGGTTGATTTATTAGAAAAACTATTCTAACCCTATCATATATTTTACCATAAAGGCGCTGAATTAAGATTTCAGCGCCTTTTTTGCTTTAAAAGATGGTCCGGATTATAAACCCTGGCCAATATAGATTGCTTCGTCGTTCCTTCTTGCAATGACAATTCTTCTTTACAAATCAAATTTAATGCCCTGCGCCAATGGCAAAGTATTCGAATAATTGATCGTATTGGTTTGTCTGCGCATGTAGGCTCTCCAGGCGTCCGACCCGCTTTCTCTACCGCCGCCGGTTTCTTTTTCGCCTCCAAAAGCACCCCCAATTTCGGCACCTGAAGTACCGATATTTACATTGGCAATGCCACAATCAGATCCTTTAGCTGATAAAAACTGTTCGGCTTCCCTTAAATTTAAGGTCATAATTGCTGACGATAAGCCTTGTGGCACACCATTTTGCAGCGCAATGGCCTCTTCTAATGTTTTATATTTAATCAGGTATAAAATTGGCGCAAAAGTTTCGTGCTGTACGATTTTATAATCATTCTGAACCTCGGCGATGCAAGGTTTTACATAACAGCCACTGGCATAAGCCTCGCCTGATAAAATACCACCTTCTACTATGAAATTACCTCCTTCGGCCTTACATTTTTCAATTGAATCTAAATAAGCTGCAACGGCATCGGTATCAATCAGTGGACCAACGTGGTTATTTTGATCTAACGGATCGCCAATGCGCAGTTGCCCATAAGCTTTAACCAGTTTGGCGGTAAAAGCATCGTACACACTTTCGTGGATAATCAACCTCCGGGTTGACGTACAGCGCTGACCGGCCGTACCAACTGCACCAAATACTGCTCCGATTAAACTCATATCCAGATCGGCATGTTCAGAAATGATAATGGCATTGTTACCCCCAAGTTCGAGCAAACTTTTACCTAAACGGGCACCAACAGCAGCACCAACAGCTTTACCCATACGGGTTGATCCGGTTGCAGAAACCAATGGAATACGGCTATCATTTGTCATTAATTCGCCTACAATTCTATCACCTAATACCAGGCTACAAACGCCTTCGGCAACATCGTTAGCCTTAAAAACCTTTGCAATAATATGCTGACAGGCAATAGCCGTTAAAGGTGTTTTTTCTGATGGTTTCCAGATGCAAACATTACCACAAACCAGGGCCAGCGCGGCATTCCAGCTCCAAACCGCAACCGGGAAATTAAAGGCAGAAATTATGCCTACAACCCCAAGCGGATGCCATTGTTCGTACATGCGGTGGCTCGGGCGTTCACTGTGCATGGTTAAACCGTAAAGCTGTCGCGACAAACCCACTGCAAAATCGCAGATATCGATCATTTCCTGTACTTCACCAAATCCTTCCTGCAAACTTTTCCCCATTTCGTACGAAACCAGCGTGCCCAAAGCCTCTTTATTTTCGCGCAGGGCATCACCAAACTGACGTACGATTTCTCCTCTTTTCGGAGCCGGAACAGTACGCCAATCCTTAAATGCAGCTTGTGCTTTTACCACAATGGCATCGTAATCAGTAGCACTTGCAACTCTCGCCGAAGCAATCAGTTTACCGTCAACAGGAGAATAGCTTTCCAACCTGTCTGTGTTCGATGCACCGCCCCAGCTGCTCCCTGTACTATAGGCCGAATTGTCTGCCTGTACGCCCAGTTTATTTAAAATGGATTGAATATCTGTAGTCATATATCTAACGATTTACACAAAAAAACAAAAAATTAAGTTAAAGCGGGTTACATTTGACGCTTTACTTTTACCACAATTCTTAATATCTTGCTTTAAAGATAACTGACTTATAAAATCTTAAAAAATGAATAAAAAATTTATTGCCTGTGGGGTAATATTGGTTTCAGCTTTTATGGCTAATCCACTTTTCGCACAGGAACAACCTGCCGAAAAATCCAATAACCTCAGCGTTTACCGCGTTACCGCAACCAAGGTTAACGATCTGGTACATACCAAACTCGATGTATCTTTTGATTATGCTAAACGATATTTATATGGTAAAGAATGGGTAACCTTAAAGCCTCATTTTTACCCTACAGATTCTTTAACCCTCGATGCGCAGGGTATGGACATTAAAACCGTTGCTTTAGTTGGCGCTAACGGAAATACACCGCTTAAATATGTGTATAACGACAATAAACTATACATCACATTAAATAAAAAGTACACCAATACCGAAAAATATACGGTTTACATTGCTTACACTGCCAAACCTGATGAACTGAAAGTAAAGGGAAGTGCAGCCATAACCGATGCCAAAGGCCTTTATTTTATCAACCCGGATGGTACGGATAAAAATAAACCAACCCAAATCTGGACGCAGGGCGAGACAGAATCATCATCAGCCTGGTTTCCTACGATAGATAAACCGGACCAGAAAACCACCGAAGAAATTTCGATGACGGTTAAATCAAAGTACACCACACTTTCTAACGGTAAACTGGTCAGTCAGAAAGCCAACGCCGATGGAACCAGAACCGATACCTGGAAAATGGACCTGCCACACTCACCTTACTTATTCATGATGGCCATTGGCGAGTTTAAGGTGACAAAGGATACTTATAAAGGCAAAGAAGTTAATTATTACCTGGAACCAAAATTTGCGCCTTATGCTAAACAGATCTTTGGAAAAACCCCCGATATGATCCAGTTTTACAGCAATATTTTGGGTGTAGATTATCCATGGAACAAATATTCGCAGGTGGTGGCCAGGGATTATGTTTCGGGTGCGATGGAAAATACCACGGCAACCTTACATGGCGAGCAGGTACAAAAAACAGACCGCGAATTATTGGATGGCAATGAAGAAGGAACCATTGCGCACGAGCTTTTTCACCAATGGTTTGGCGACTATGTTACTGCCGAATCGTGGTCTAACTTAACCATGAACGAATCGTTTGCTACTTTTGGAGAGGTAATCTGGCACGGGCACGACGCTGGTCAGGATGCGGAAGATAAATCGCGTTACGAAAAACTGCAATCGTATTTAGGATCGACAAAGAAAGGTGAGAGCCCTGTTTTGGCACGTTTTTATTATAACGACAAGGAAGATATGTTCGATAATGTGAGTTATGCCAAAGGATCGATCATTTTATATGCCCTTAAAAACCAGATGGGCGATGCAGCTTTTTACAAATCGCTTAACCGCTACTTAACCACCAATGCTTTCAAAAATGGCGAAACACACCAATTGCGTTTGGCCATGGAAGATGTAACAGGTAAAGACTGGAGCCCGTATTTTAACCAGTGGTACTACAATGGAGGTCACCCGATCTTAAGCATCGATTATGGTTACGAAAACGGCAAAGCAACCATTAAGGTGAAACAAACTCAGGATTCGGGCGTACAAACTTTTACCTTACCGGTTAAAATCGATATTTATGCTGGCGGTAAAAAAATCAGAAAAGAGATCCTGATCAATAGCCGTGAGCAGAATTTTAGTTTTGACGTAAGCGCTAAACCCGATCTGATCGATTTCGACGTGGATAAAATCATTGTGGGCGAAACGAATGATAATAAAACAGCCGAAAACTATTATTTCCAGTATAAAAATGCACCAAGTTATGCCAACAGGATCGAAGCTTTACAATTTATTATGCAAAGCAAAGCCAACAGCGGTCAGCAGGTATTGCTTGAAGGATTAAAAGATAAATCGGGAGATTTCCGTGCTTTAAGTATCGACGGGATTAACCTGGAAGATGCAAAAATTAAAGCCGCAGCTTTACCAATCCTGCTTCAAATGGCAAAAAGTGATAAAGACACTGAAGTAAGATCGGCTGCGATAGTAAAATTATCCGAAACCGGCGATCAGGCTTATAAAACGTTGATGCAGGAAAGCCTGAAAGACAGATCGTATAAAGTGCTTGCTGCCGGTATTGGTGGTTTGGCTAAACTGGCTCCGCAAGAAAGTATTACGGCTCTATCAGCTTTAGATGCAGATACGAAAGACCACATCGCGCCATCTATTGCATCGTTGTACATCAGCGATCCTAAAGATGAGCATCAGGCATTTTACGAAAATATTATGCTAAACGGCGACCGCAATAAAATTTTCGGCGTAATCGGTCAGTATTTTCAGTATTTAAGGGCAAATACAAACCCTGCAATTACCGAAAAAGGGATAAACAACATCAGCAGTGCAATAGAAAGATTAAAACTTCAATCGTACTTAAACAAGCAGCTAGGTAGCGCTTATGCGGCCACTGCTCAGGCCAAAACAAAACAGGCCGCCGCAACCAGTGGTGAAGCTAAAACAAACCTGAACAAACAGGCCGAACTGTTTAAAAAAGGTGCTGCAGATTTAGAAAAGGAATAATTTTTATTCCTCCACCAAGTCGTCATCTCGAGCGGAGTGCAACATAGCCGAGAGATCTACCTCAAGATAGATCTCTCCCCAATATTAGGGCTGTTTCAGTCGAGATGACGACTTTTTTATGAACCAAGCTAGTCTGTAGCGTTTTGTTACGGACATACAATAAAGTATATTTTGGTGTATTAGCGAAACGCTAAGACCAGATTGTTGATGCGAAGGAATATAAAATCTGTGTCGATCTGTGTCTATCCGTGGTTGAAAATTTCATCGACCTTAATAACAAAAAAGCCCCAAAGAATCTCCTTGGGGCTTTGATAAAATGTTTTATTTCTTAACGAGCTGATACATAAGTAAGTGTATCTGTAGCTGCCCTGCTGGCCGGACTTGCGCCCCATTTAAAAGAAATATAAAAAGTTTTAGTAGCCGGATCGTAACGGCTATCGTAAGCCGGATCGTTTACTAAAGTTGCATTTGCTGTACTTTTCATCGTTACCTTATTGGTTGTCGGATTAACATTAATGGTTAAACCATCAATACCACCAGCACCGGCACCAGTTTTCCAAACCTGAGAAAAGTTTAATGCCGTGGCACCGTTACTCGATAAATCCTGACTTAAACCTTTAAAATAGCCCATAAGCCCATCAGTATCACCTTCTCTGAAAATATAACCTTTTAAGCTATATTTTCCATCGTAGCGGTTTCTTACTGCAACCTTTATAACAACTGCCCCAAAATTTTTGCTGATTACTTCTCCCGATGCATCGGTAATTTTTATCGGCAACCCATAACTAAGTGCAGGATCCAGAGCTGTACTCACAAATTTTACCGGAACCTGTACCCTACGGGTATTGGCCGGAATGGTAATGGTTGTAGAAGTGCTGAAAGCATTTGTTGGCACCATGGTTAATGGGGCATCAGTATGTGCAGCATTGTACTTATCAAGTGTGGCAGGATCGATAGATAAAGTTACTTTAATGTCGGTAGATTTTGTACTGGATGCTGCATAATTGATATAATAAATGTAATCGCTGGGTGCATCCTGCTGGATAAGCGAAGTTGTTAACGAATTTACACTTCCATCACCAACCGGAGAGCCAACCGGGATTTCTACAACGGGTGTTGTAGCCGAAAAATCGGGTTGTTCGTTTTTGTTTTTTAAACAAGACGAAAGACTTACAATGCATAACATTGCGGCAAGTCCGCTGAATATATTTTTATTTTTCATCGTTTTAACTGATTTATTTAACGTCCCAGAAAATTCTTGAAGTAAACTGGTTAATAGTACCTTCTGCAATTACATTGGCAGAGTTGGTGTTATATTCTCTCTGTGGATATAACATTCTTACCGGGATTTTTTTAGTGGTTACGGTTGAAGCAATAGAAATTGGCATATCTGCCGGAAGCTCCAAGCGCCTGTAATCCGTCCATGGTTCAATTGCATTTGTGCCGTTCATTGCCGCCCATTTCTGTTTAATAATCAATGCAATTTTATCGGCATTCGCGTCCCATGTGGCAACAGACTGATCACCAAGATAAGTTGCTGCATCAGCTGCGGTCAGCCCCAGGTAAACAAAGTTTGCGGTTACAGCAGCTTCATAATCTGCTTGTGCACTGCCAGAAATGTAACCCCTTTGTGCAGCTTCTGCCTGAATAAACAAGCTTTCAAAATCGGTAATAATCGGCTGTGGCTGATCGAATGATTTCAACACACCTTTACCGATACTCGAAACCCTCGCAATGGTAAAAGGAGCATCAACGTCCTGTCCCCAAATTAAGCTTTCGTAGGTAGTGCCCGCACCATCGTTAATGGTATTATATAACCGGCCCAATCTCGGGTCATCATTATCCTGAAGAAAATTAAGACCGTAAGAACTCGCCAACATGTAACCATGCGAAGCAGTTCTGGTACCATCAACACCATAACCATAAACGGCCCAAAACGGATTTTGCTTTCCTGCCGTATTTAAATACCCCGGATTATTGAATATCCCATCTCCGGTTCCGATATATCCAAAACCATTGGCCGTAATTTTGGCAATTTCATCTTTAATGTATTGTTCGCGACCAGGCATTTCTGATTGACGCAAAAGAATCCTCAGTTTTAAGGTGTTGGCAAACTTGCCCCATTTTTGCAGGTTTCCTTTGGCATAAATATCAGCAGCGGCATCTGCAGGAGATACCGTAATGGTTTTGAACAAATTGGCAGCAGTATCAAGCTGTTTCGCTAAATCCTCATAAATGCTTTGCGCTTTATCGTATTTTGGGTTAAGGAAAGTTACAGATTTTGATGCCTGCGTATAAGGTACGTTACCATAAAAGTCTACCAGGTACTGAAAATCCCATGCTCTCATTGTTTTGGCAACAGCAACATAGAAATTCTGTCCGGATGCTTTACCTTGTGTTTCCAAATATTGGTAATCATTTAAATTATCGTATAGATTGGCCCAAAGTGTTGTAGAACCGCTCCAGTTGGTGGTAAAATTATACGAACGTTCTTCATACCATCCCGAAACTCCCCCTGGTGTCATCCAGTAATTCATCCATAGTGCAGCAAAGCTGTAAAAAATAGAACCGCCGGTTGTATAGGCAGCAGTATTATTTAATGCACCGGTTAAAACCAGGGCCGGTTTAACCGTAGTTGCATTGTTCGGATTATCGTTAATATCCAAAAACCCCTTTTTACAGGCACCCAACAGTAATACTGCTGATACTGTAAACACATATATTAATTTCTTTTTCATGTTTTTTCGTTAATCGTTAAAAGCCAATTGTTGCGGTAAAACCATAAATACGGGTTGGAGGCGTTTGATTAAGGTTATTAACACCCTGCGCATTTCCTGTGCCTACGTTAATTTCCGGATCGGTGTAAATATTATCGCTCGGACGGAACATAAACAAGTTTCTTCCGATGAGCGCTATACTCGCATTTTTAATAAATTTAGCCTTGCTCTGTAACCACTGGCCTGGCACCTGGTAAGCCAAAGAAAGCTCTCTGATTTTCCAGAATGCAGCACTCATTACATAGTTAGAAGCCGTGTTTGTACGGATACCATCCGACCAGAAAGAGCCATTGCCCTGTATAGTTGTGGTATTGGTGTTCTGCACAAATACCCCTGGCGATGTTTCTATAACTGAATTTGGATAAATAAAACGCTCACGTCCGGCCTCTCCTGAAGTGTAACTGATACCGGCAAAATCAAGCGTTCCGGCAAAACTATTGTAAAACACGTTACCACTACGGTATTCGGCTACACCCGAAAGGGTAAAGTTTTTAAAGGTAAAACTGGTGTTGATCCCTAAAACATGACTGGGGTTGGTTTGTCCGAAATCTTTATTGATCGGATTAGAAAGTGGCAGTCCGGTATTGGCATCAACAATAACACGGCCCTGCGGATCTGTTTGATAAGTACTAACCTGTAAAGAAGGGAAACTCTGGCCAACCACAATATAGTTGTTATCGCCAATTCCCAATTGATTTTGGCCTTGATATAATGATAAAACTTTATTGGTGTTATAAGAATAGTTTATCCCAACGTTCCACCTAAATCCATTGGCCAAACCAATAACAGGAGCAGCGTTTAAACTGAACTCAATCCCTTTATTCTGTCCCTCACCAGTATTGATAACTGCACTGGTATAACCGGTTGTGCCTGATAAATCGATACCGTTAATAATCTCCTGATCTTTTGTATTCTGAAGGTATGCAGAAGTTTCTAAAGTAATCCGGTTATTCAGGAAACCAATATCAACACCAATCTCTTTCGAAATCGTGTGTTCCGGTTTCAGGTTTGGATCAAATAATTTGTTATCTATCGAATAACCTGCCGTACCACCATAAGGGAAGTTTCCTGCAGGACTAATCGTAGAAATGATGTTGTAAGGATCAACCTGTACCGCATATACTTTAGAAATACCTCCGCGGAGTTTCAAATTGCTGATCACCTTACTCTCTTTTAAAGCTGGTATGGCATCGGTAAGGGTTATGGCAGCATCAATTGCCGGGTAAAAAAATGAACGGTTGCTTGCCGCTAACCTTGAATCCCAGTCGTTTCGGCCCGATACGTGGATGGTTAAAAAATCATTATACGTAGCGGTGAAATCACCAAAAACACCTAGTTGTCTGGAATTTCGCTCCGTTTCCGAACCTACAATTTCACCAGTACGGTTATTGATATTGAAAAGGTTATCTACCACCAGGTTAGAACCCGATTGCGACATGTACTTATAATTTTTCTGAATCACCTGGGCACCACCAATTAAAGTAAATTTAAATTGGTTAAACGTTTTAGTGGCTGTTGCAAGAAAATCGCCTGTGTACCTGCTTTCAAATTCATTGTAGTCGGTTACCGATGATTTAGTGTATTGCGTTGCAGCTGCTGCCTTGCCTGAGTTGTGTGCAAAATCTGAATAGGTATAGGCATAATTTTTATTTTTTCCCTGCGTATTCTTGCTGCTGAAACCTCCCCTGGCCAATAAGCTCAGCCAATCAACCGGCTTATAAGTAAAAGAAATATTACCCAGCAAATCGTCTCTTCTCTCATTATTACGGTTTTGTTGTAAACCAAAATACGGGTTGTTATAATAATCGTTATAATAATCGTTCGGGTTGCCATATTTAGAGGTTACATCACTATACTCTGTTAATGGTACGTTACCCGGCGTGTTAATTACATTATTATACACCTGGTTGTTACTTTTATCATAATTTCTTTGTGTGTAGTTGAACGAGTAATCGGCTAAAAATTTATTCAGCTTACGGGTTCCGTTAATGCGGATTGCCGTTCTGTTCGATTTATCGCCAGGAACATAACCCTTACTGTTTACGCGCTGTAAATTGATATACGTGGTTCCGCTTTCATTTCCGCCAGAATAGGTAAGGTCGTTCTGCTCATCAATACCGGTTTCGAAGAAATTTTCTTTCTCACCATCTTTATAGGAATAAGGAACCATCTGGTAGGTACCATCTTCTAATACCCGGCCCAGTGGCCTGAGGCTTCCATCAAAGCGATCGCCGAAAGTCTGGTTTTCGAAAGGCGTGTACAAACCAAATCCAAAATCATCCTGATTTGTTCCCCCTCCAAACTCCGTTTGCAGCTTTGGAAAGTAGCTTAAACGATTTAGTAAAGTGGAATTAGTATAGGTGATGCCTCCTCCGTCAGAAGATCCCCTCTTGGTGCTCACAATAATTACACCGTTCGAAGCATCAGAACCATAAAGCGCTGCAGCATTTGCACCTTTTAAAATGTTTACATTGTCAATATCGTTCGGGTTAATCGAATTTAACTGACTCAAAGGCACAATAATACCATCCAATACCAAAAGGGCCTGGTTGTTCCCTGTAAATGAGCGGTTACCACGCAATACAACCCTTACCTGATCGCCGGCATCAATCTGGTTGTTTGCCTGGTTAATCTGTAAACCGGCAACCTTTCCTGATAAACCGGTGGCAAGGTTGGTTGGCCTGCTTGCGGTTAATGCTTTACCGGTTACCTGCTGCGTTGCATAACCGATTTCTTTTGGCTTACGTTTAATACCCAATGCGGTAGAAATGGTAACCTCACTTAAAGTTTTTGAATCGGGCTCTAAACTAACAACGAGGTTAGATTGTGTACCAACTGTAATTTCTTTAGGCAAAGACCCAAGGTAGGCGAACTGGAGAACATCATTCGGACTAACATTGATGGTAAATTTACCATCGGAGCCTGTTGTGGTGGCTTTTTTTGTATCCTTTACACGGATAGTTACCCCTGGAAGCGGAAGGCCATCATTAGATGCAACTACTTTACCAGTAATATTTTTACTTTGAGCATTGGTTTCTATAATTCCGCAAAATAAAAACATGAATAAACACAGTACGAGTTTTTTCATAGTTTTTAGAAGTTAGTTTAAGTTAATAATCCCCGAATTACAGTTATTTTTATCAATAAATCAAAAAAAACATCATTTATATTAAAAATAGTATAAATTGCATTTAAAATAGGGCTAAATTGTTTTAGTAGTTCTTAATAATTGCAATTTCAAACTAAAAAAACAGTAGATTTTTTGATAAAAAATAATTAAAAAACAGAAATCCTTAAACGTAAATAATTTTAAAGCCTTAATAGTGCAATAAAGCTTTCTATTTTCTAAATTTGAACTAAAAAACAATATGAAAAACCTTATTTTTCTTTTTTTTCTTACCACTCAGGCAATTTTTGCTGTTGCACAAAATGTAACAGTTGGTCCAAGCGCCAAGCCGCTGTTAAAGTCAGTAACAAAAAACCCAATAGAGGGCAGTCCATACTTTAACAACAGGTATGCTAACGGCAAAATAAAAACCGTGAGCCAGAAGGAATTTAACGTAAAAGATTTACGCTATAATTTAGAAACGCAACAACTAGAATATACTGAGAATAATAATATTTATGCCATTCAGGATTCGGTTCAGTCATTCACCCTGGTCGATTCGCTTGGCAAATCTCATACATTTAATAAATCAGGTGCTGATCATACCAACAATTTCTACGAAACAGTGGCTGATGGAAGCGTTGCGCTGCTTAAACAATACACAGTGAAAAAAGAGGCAACAGAAGATTGGTACACCAAAAAAAAGGCTAATAAAATGGTTCAGCAAAGCAATTATTTTACCAATAAAGGTGGGGTGGTTCAGAAATTTACGCCATCAGCAAAAAATGTTACAACCGTTTTAGGCGATAAAAAAAACGAAATATCCACTTTTATCAAAAATGAACAGCTCGACCTGAAACAAGAGGAGGATTTGATTAAAGTATTCAACTTTTACAATAAACCAAATTAAGTGAAAGAAGCAAAAATAAATTAATTGCAGTTATCCTTTCTACGCGTATCAATAATGTAAACAATCTGCCAGCCTTTATCTCCCTTTACCAATTGAAAGGAATTAACCCCGCAATGGCTAAATTTTTCACCTACATAAAATTTATAATCTGTCCATACTGCAGCCAGTGGCCCATCAATTAATATTTTGCTGAATACAATAAGCTCATCATACACTTCTTTGTGCGGTGCGCCGGTGAGTTTAACAAAATCATCGACCGATTCTGTCCTAACACTTGCTTTTCCATCCTTGCTTACAATGGTTTGCATCACCGCGCCGGTTGCAAAGGCCGATCTGATTAAAGTGCTGTCGCCTGTTTTCATACCGGCAAACAAATGGTTTAGAGCTTCCTTAACAGCGCTTTCTTCGTTATTTTGTGCCAGAACATGTGTAGTAAAACCCGATAAAAACAGGGCTAAAGTGATCAATCCTTTCATGACTTCTTAATTACGTATATCCCATAAATTTATAGTATTTTTGTAAAAGAAGGGAAAAGGAACCGCGATGTTGCAAAAAATCTGTCGATTATCCACACATCTTAACCACAGTTAATACACTTTATATTCAGCCATTTACGCTGTTTAAGCTTATTGATGTTAATAATTATTTTAAAAACGGATTATTTAAATTGGTAAACTTATAATGTGTTTTTCTGCTAATTGGCACGGTTCTTTAATAGTATAATATATGGAAGAAGAATTCTTTTTTGAATCCAACGAAGACGCACAACGCTCGGTAGAACGTTACGAAGAAATGCTCCGCAACCAGGACCAGTATTTTTTCGATGCAGGCGCTTTTGAATACATTGTAGATTTTTACATCGAGAAAAATGATCCGGTCAAAGCTTTGCAGGTAGTTGATTTTGCAATCAGTCAGCACCCTTATGCAACTGTTTTTTTAATTAAACAGGCTCATCTTTACATTTTAACCAACAACCACGAACAGGCTTTTATTGCTTTACAAAAGGCTGAACTTTTAGAACCGTCAGAACCGGATATTTACCTGCTTCGCGGTAATATTTTTCAGAACACCGAACGATATGACGAGGCTTTGGAAAATTATGAAAAAGCTTTAGGCCTTGCCGAAAGTACCGATGAAATTTTATTGCAGATGGCTTATGTATATCAAAGCATGGGCGATTATGAAAGTGCCATTACCTATATTAAGCTCAGTTTAGAGCAGAATATGGAAAACCAGGATGGTTTATACGAACTGGCTTTTTGCTACGATGTTTTAGACAAGCAGGAAGAAAGCATTAAGTTTTACCAGCAATATATCGATACCGACCCCTATTCGTATGCGGCATGGTATAACCTGGGCAATAGTTTCCACAAACTGAATCTTTTCGAAAAAGCAATTGATGCTTACGATTATGCCATTTTAATTAAAGAAGATTTCAGTTCGGCTTATTTCAATAAAGGGAATGCTTTGGTGCAGCTGGATAAATACGATGAGGCCATTGAAGTTTATAAACAGACTTTCGAATATGAACCACCCAATGCCGATACCTATTGTGCCATTGGGGAGTGTTACGAAAAGCTGGAAAAAATGGACGAAGCCCGTTCTTATTATAAAAAATCGGTAAAAATGGACCCAAAAATGGCTGATGCCTGGTTTGGGATCGGTGTTACGCTGAATTTTGAGGAACGTTATTTCGAATCCTTACATTTTTATAAAAAAGCAATTGATTTAGAGGCTGAAAATCCTGATTTCTGGTTCGCCATGGCCGATGCTTATTATAAATTAGGCCAGATTGATGAATCGATTGAAGCCTACGAAAAAGTACTGGAGTTTAATCCAATGGATATCGAAGCCTGGCTGGATTTTAGTACCGTACTTTACGAACAGGGAAAACTGCTTGAGGCATCAGAAACAATGGCCGAGGCAATCAAAAATAACCCTGAGGCTGCCGAGCTTTACTACCGCATGGTGGCCTATCTTTTTGCCATGGGCAATTATAGCGATACGCTGGGATACCTGGAAACAGCCTTAACAATCGACCCTGACAAACATTATATTTTGTTTGAATATTTACCGCAATTGCAGGATAATAGTGCCATTTTGAACGTTATAAACAGATATATAAGGTAACGACCTTGTGAGAAAAATTTAACAAATAAATCTCAAAATTTTTTTCACTTTTGTACGCATATGAATTATCCATTATTAAACGTTCCCGAACGTCCAGCTAAACCACGCCAAAAAGG